>ERZ1106969.415-NODE-415-length-45377-cov-5.692600_pt1 | contig 45377 bp, 40 predicted proteins | sample MGYA00403685_ERZ1106969 | MGnify/ENA primary metagenome ERZ1106969 (study PRJEB35170, sample SAMEA104062416) | human gut metagenome | biome: human gut; feature: human-associated habitat; material: faeces | place: Denmark | collected 2012-05-18 ... | reverse complement strand
TATGTATACATTATCATTGCATAATATTTTTGTCACCTATCTACTGTTATTAAATATAATTATAATAAAAAATAGACAAGTATTTGTTAAAAAAACAACACTTGTCTATTTTCTATATTTAATATATTAAGGATATATATTATTTTGAATAATCGTAGAATCCTTTTCCTGTCTTTCTTCCTAACCATCCAGCTCTAACATACTTCTTTAATAAAGTATGAGCTCTGTACTTAGAATCTCCAGTTTCATTATAAAGAACATCCATTATAGCAAGACATACATCTAATCCTATAAGATCTCCTAATGCTAAAGGCCCCATTGGGTGATTAGCTCCTAATTTCATAGCAGTATCTATATCTTCTACAGATGCTACTCCATCAGCATAAATTCCAACTGCTTCATTAATCATTGGAATAAGAATTCTGTTAACTACAAATCCTGGTGCTTCAGCAACTTCTACTGGTACCTTCTTTATAGCTTCAGACATTTCTTTAACTGCATCGAAAGTTTCTTGAGAAGTTTTAGCTCCTCTTATAATTTCAACAAGCTTCATTACTGGAGCTGGGTTAAAGAAGTGCATTCCTATAACTTTATCTTCTCTCTTTGTAGCATTAGCAACTTCTGTTATTGATAAAGAAGATGTATTTGAAGCTAAGATTGTTTCTGGCTTACAGATTGAATCTAATTCTGCAAATATTTCCTTCTTAATCTTCATATTTTCTATAGCAGCTTCTACTACTAAATCACAATCAGCAGCTAAACTCATATCAGTTGTTCCAGAAATTCTAGAAAGTATTTCTTCCTTAACTTCTTCTGTCATCTTTTCTTTAGCAACTAATCTGCTTAAGCTCTTATTAATTCCAGCTATTCCTCTTTCAACGAATTCATCTTTAATATCTCTTACTATAACTTCAAATCCATTTTGTGCGAATGCTTGAACTATTCCAGCACCCATTGTTCCAGCACCAAGTACGAAAACCTTTTTCATTTTTATTCCTCCTAAAAACTCAATATTTTTATATTATTCAGCTGCTTTCATTTCTTTAGCCTGAGCTATTAATTCAGGTATTACCTTCTTAACATCTCCAACTATACCATAATCAGCAACTTGCATTATTGGAGCAGTTTCATCTTTATTGATAGCAATAATCAATTCTGAATCTTGCATACCAGCTACGTGTTGGATAGCTCCTGAAATACCACAAGCTATATAGATTGTTGGCTTAACTGTCTTACCAGTTTGTCCAACTTGGTAAGCATTTTCAACCCATCCCTTTTCTACTGCTGCTCTTGAACCTGCAACAACACCACCTAAAGCATCTGCTAATTCTTGTAGTAAAGCAAAGTTTTCTTTACATCCTACACCTCTACCACCAGATACTATAATGTTTGCTTCAGATATATCAACTATATCTTTCTTTTCCTTGATTATTTCAAGAACCTTAGTTCTAATATCGCTATCTGATAATTTAACTTCTACTTTTTCAATCTTACAGTTTGAAGCATCAGTATTTACCTTTTCAAATACCCCTGGTCTTACTGTAGCCATTTGTGGTCTATGATCTGGACATGCTATAGTAGCCATTAAGTTACCACCAAATGCTGGTCTTGTAGCTAAAAGATCTCCATTTTCAACTTCAACATCTATTGAAGTACAGTCTGCAGTTAATCCTGTTGTTAATCTTGCAGCTATTCTTGGTCCTAAATCTCTACCAATGAAAGTAGCTCCTACAAATAATATTCCTGGTTTTCTTTCATTTGCTAAATCACAAATAACCTTTGTATAAGCATCAGTTGTATAATGCTCTAAATTCTTATTATCAGCAACTAAAACTTCATCTGCACCATGTTCACCTAAAGTTTTTGCTAATCCTTCTACATTGTGTCCTAGTAATAAAGCAGTTAACTTTACTCCTAATTTATCTGCTACTCTTCTACCTTCACCAAGTAATTCTAAAGATACTTTTTGTAATTGTCCTTCTCTTTGTTCAGCAAAGACCCAAACGCCTTTGTAATCTGCTATATTCATAATAAATTACCCTCCTATTATCTTAGATGTAGTGTTTTTCTTTTAATTTTCCTAAAACATAAGCTGCAGCTTCTTTAGGGCCTTCTTTAACTAGTTCTCCTGCTCCCTTAACTTCCTTAGTCATTGACTTCTTAACCTTTGTTGGAGAACCTTTAAGACCTAATTCTGACTTATCTACATCTATATCATCTGCACTCATAACCTTGATATCATTATCATTAGTTGCAAAAATATTACTAACATTCATGTATCTTGGTTCATTTAATGTTTCGATTGCAGTTAATAGACATGGAGTCTTAACTTTTACTATTTGATGTCCATCTTCTAGTGCTCTGTTAACTATTAAAGAGTCACCTTCAACCTTTACATCTTGAACATATGTTACTTGAGGAATATTTAAGTGTTCAGCTATTTCTGGACCAACTTGTGCTGTATCTCCATCTATAGCTTGTCTTCCTGCAAATACTATATCATAATCTAATTTCTTAATTACTCCAGCTAGAGATTTTGAAGTTGCTAATGTATCAGCTCCTCCTAGTGCTCTATCTGTTAAAAGAATAGCTTCATCAGCTCCCATGCATAAAGCTTCTCTTAATGCAGCCTTAGCCATTGGAAGCCCCATTGAAACAACTGTAACCTTTCCACCATGAGCTTCTTTTAATTGTAATGCTGCTTCTAATGCATGCTTGTCTTCTGGATTAATAATTGATGGAACACCATCTCTTATTAATGTACCAGTCTTAGGGTCTATCTTAACAACTGTTGTATCTGGAACTTGTTTTACACAAACTACTATATTCATTTTATAACTTCCTCCTATCTGAATAAGCTACCTGAAATAACCATCTTTTGAACTTCTGAAGTTCCTTCATAGATTTCAGTTATCTTAGCATCTCTCATCATTCTTTCTACTGGATATTCCTTAGTGTAACCATATCCACCAAAGATTTGAACTACCTTAGTAGTAACATCCATAGCTACTTCTGCTGCAAATAACTTAGCTCTAGCAGCATCTATTGAATAAGGTTGTCCATTTTGTTTTCTCATAGCAGCCTTATATACTAATTGCTTAGCAGCTTCTATCTTTACATCCATTTCTGCCATGTACCATTGTAAACCTTGCTTAGTGTAAAGTGGCTTACCGAATTGTTTTCTTTCTTTCATGTAAGCTATTGCTTCTTCAAAAGCACCTTCAGCTATACCTAAAGCTTGAGCAGCTATACCAATTCTTCCTCCATCAAGAGTCTTCATTGCTATACCAAATCCCTTACCCTCTTTACCAATTAAGTTTTCCTTTGGTACTATACAATCTTCCATTATTAATTCAGTAGTAGATGATGCTCTAATACCCATCTTGTTTTCTAACTTACCTATTGAGAATCCTGGGAAGTCTTTTTCAACTATAAATGCAGATATTCCTCTTGTACCTTGGCTCTTGTCTGTCATAGCAAAAATTATGAAAGTTTCAGCAACTCCACCATTTGTTATGAATATCTTTGAACCATTTAATACATAATGGTCTCCATCTAAAACTGCAGTAGTTTGTTGTCCTGCTGCATCTGTACCAGCACCTGGTTCAGTTAAACCGAAAGCACCAATCTTCTTACCAGAGCATAAGTCTGCTAAATACTTTTCTTTTTGTACTGGAGTACCGTGTTCATTGATAACTGAAGCACATAGTGATGTATGAGCTGAAAGTATAACTCCTGTTGTTGCACATACCTTTGATAATTCCTCTACAGCGATTATGTATGAAAGAACATCTCCGCCTGCTCCCCCTACTTCCTTAGAAAATGGAATACCCATCATTCCTAACTTAGCCATTTTTTGAACATTTTCCATAGGGAATCTTTCTGTTTCATCAATTTCTGCAGCTATTGGTTTTACTTCATTTACTGCGAATTCTCTAACCATTTGTTGTACTAATTGTTGTTCTCTAGTTAATTCGAAATCCATTTGATTTGACCCTCCTTATATTTAAAAAAACAATTTATTTGTTTTGGAAGTTCTTTTCTGCTCTCTTTTCTAAGAATGCAGTCATTCCTTCTGTTTGATCTTCTGTGCTGAAGCATTTTCCAAAGTCTTCTGCCTCTATTTCAATTGCTCTATCTATATCTACTTGCATACCTCTATCAATAGCATCCTTACATAACTTAACAGCTACTGGCGCATTAACAATTATTGCATTAGCCATAGCTCTAGCTTCATACATAAGATTTTCTAGAGGAACTACCTTATTTACAAGTCCTATTCTTAAAGCTTCATCTGCCTTAACCATAGCTCCTGTATAAATCATTTCTTTCGCTTTTCCTAAACCAACTATTCTTGGTAGTCTTTGAGTACCACCAAATCCAGGAGTTATTCCTAAACCTGATTCTGGCTGAGCAAATCTTGCTCTTTCTGAAGCTATTCTTATATCACATGCCATTGATAATTCACAACCACCACCAAGAGCGAATCCTGATATTGCTGCAATTACAGGCTTGTCTAACTTTTCTAATCTTCTGAACACCTTATTTCCAAGCATTCCAAATTCTTTACCTTGTTCTTCATTTAAATCTCTCATCTCTGCTATATCAGCACCTGCAACGAAAGACTTTTCTCCTGCCCCAGTTAATATAACAGCATAAATATTGCTATCATTTTCTAAATTCTCAAGAACTGCGTCAAGATCCTTTAATGTTTCTGAATTTAATGCATTTAAAGCTTTTGGTCTATTAATAGTAACAATAGCTAAATGCTCTTCTTTTTCAAGAAGCACGTTTTTCAATTCCATCCCCTCATATCCTCCTTATTTACACTCTTATTTTTCTTAATCTTTTTTAATTTTACAAACTATCCAATATTATACACTAAATAGTGGCATGAGTCTGTCGAATTGTCTGAAAATAAATACTTTTTTATTATCTTTTTTGTTAATAATATAACAAACTTAGATAAAAAAATAATTGAAGTTTTTAACAAACTTCAATTAAGATTATAATACCTTGTTAAATTTTTTTCAATATCAAATTGTGATTTTATGTTAAATTTATAAGCTATACCCAAGGATATTTTTCCTATTTTTATTCCTCATTACTGTGTAATAAATAAATAAGCGTCATCAAACTTTCACTTAAATGAACATTTTCAACTCTTACATTCTCTGGTACCGATAAATCTACAGGGGCAAAGTTCCAAATTCCCTTAACTCCACCTTCTACCATTTCATCGCATACCTTTTGAGCATTTATTCTAGGAACACAAATTATTCCTATATCTATTTTGTTCTTACTTAAAAAAGATTTTAAAGTATCTATTTCACTTATTTCAATATCTCTAATTTTAAGTCCAACTAACTTAGGATTTGCATCAAATATACCAACTAAATTTACACCTTGCTTATCAAACTTATAATTTGCAATTGCTTGCCCTATATTACCTGCACCTACAATTACAGTATTATATTTTTGACTTAGTCCAAGAATACTACTTATTTGATTGTATAATTCTCTAACATTATACCCATATCCTTGTTGACCAAAGTCACCAAAACAATTTAAATCTTGACGTATTTGAGATGCTGTAAATCCTATCTTTTCCCCTAATTCTTTTGATGATATTCTATCTACATCATTTTTCATTAATTCATTTAAATATCTATGATATTTTGGCAGACGTTTAATTACAGCCATAGAAATATTTTTTTTCTTTTCCATACTGCACCTTCTCTCTAAATTTTATCTATTTTTTAACAAAGTTATGTAAATTCTACACTTTACTTTTTACGCAACTAATACACCATTTATTATATTACCATAAAACTTCATTATTAATCCATTACTTTTCTTAAATAATATTTTCACTTTCAATATAACAAGCATGAATTTTGTCGATTTTTGAACAACTATTTCAAAAGATGTTCTATCAATATTTTTAAGCCTATTAAAATTAGAACAACGCCTCCGAATATTTCTGCTCTACTCTTAAACATTTCTCCTAACTTTTCACCAATATACACTGCAATAAAACTTAAAATAGCTGTTACTACTCCTATTATTAATATTGATGATAATATATTTACATTTAAAAACGCAAAACTTATTCCTACAGCCAATGCATCTATACTAGTAGCAATAGCTAATATTAATAATGTTTTATTTGAATAAATTTTCTCTTCTTCACTCTCTTCTCCCTTTAATGCTTCATAAATCATCTTCCCACCAATAATAGCTAATAAAATAAAAGCTATCCAATGATCCATCATTTCAATATACTTAGTAAAGTTTCTGCCTACAGCCCAACCTATAAAGGGCATAATAGCTTGAAAAACACCAAAAAATAAACCAGCTTTAAAAGCCATCTTTATTTTACTTTTTTTATTAGAATTAATACCAATAGTAATCGAAACAGCTAGAGCATCCATAGCTAACCCCAATCCTATCATTAAAATAGATATAACACTCATATTTTCCCTCCTAAATAGCACATCTTTATTTTATACATTTTTTATCATTATAAACACTAAAGAATAAACTTTATTAGCATTTAAATATTAAACTTATCTCCAATTTAATTGCAAGTATAATTTCTTAAAAAATAAAAAAAGACTTATGTATAACGCAACCCTAATCCGTTATACATAAGTCTCACAATTTAAAACAAAGCCAGATGATTATATCATCAGTATGTTGGCCTTGTTACAGAGATAAAACATCTCTGCATGCTACTCCCTCATGCCTGAAAGTTTTTAATTTCAACGTTAATAATTATACTTTTATCGACAAACTTTGTCAACAAATATATTAAATCCATTTATTTCCTCAAAGCTCTCATAGAGTTTAATACAGCTATTAAAGTAACCCCTACATCTGCAAATACTCCTTCCCACATGTTTGCTATTCCAATAGCTGCTGGAATTAATACTGCAATTTTAACACCAAGTGAAAAAATTATATTTTGCCATAAAATTCTATTTGTCTTTCTTCCTATCTCTATAGCATCAACCAATGATGATGGGTTATCTCTCATTAGCACTACATCTGCCGCTTCAATAGCAGCATCAGATCCAATGCCTCCCATAGCTACCCCAACATCTGCTCTTGCTAGAACTGGGGCATCATTAATACCATCACCTACAAAAGCTAATTTCCCCTTTTCAGACTTTTCCTTTAATAGCTTTTCCACCATAGCAACTTTATCTGTTGGTAGTAATTCAGCATATACTTCATCTAATCCTAATTCTTCTGCAATTTTTTCTGCCACCTTCTTATTATCACCAGTTAACATTACACATTTCTTAACGCCAATCTTTTTCAACATTTCTATAGCTTCTTTAGAATCTTCTTTTACCTCGTCAGCTATTACAATGCTACCTTTATATTCACCCTCAACAACTACATGAACCACTGTTCCAATCTCTTCACTATTATTATATTTGATTCCATTAGAATTCATAAGTTTGTAGTTTCCTAATAAAACTTCTTTATTATCTATATTAACCTTAATACCATTTCCTGAAATTTCTTCATAATTAGATATTATTGATTTGTCTACTTCATTTCCATAGGCTTTCAATATAGATTGTGCAATAGGATGATTAGAAAAACTTTCTCCTGTTGCTGCTATTCTCAACAACTCAGATTCCTCTATATTATTTGTATTAATCTTTACAACCTTAAATACACCCTTTGTAAGAGTTCCTGTTTTATCAAATACAACTGTTTCCACATCTTTTAAAGCTTCAAGATAATTTCCACCTTTTATTAAAACTCCATTTTTAGAGGCTCCACCTATTCCAGCAAATAACCCTAAAGGAATAGAAACAACTAACGCACACGGACAAGATACTACTAAAAATATTAATGCTCTATATACCCAATCCGAGAATAATGCTCCCTCAACTACTAGAGGTGGTATCATAGCTAATGCAACTGCTGATAGTACTACTACTGGAGTATAATATCTAGCAAACTTTGTTATAAACTTTTCTGTTTGAGCTTTCTTGCTACTTGCATTTTGTACTAATTCTAAAATTCTAGATACAGTTGATTCTCCAAATTCTTTTGTTACTTTTACTCTTATTACACCAGTTAAATTAATAACTCCTGCTAATATTTCATCATTTAATTCAATATTTCTTGGTAATGATTCACCAGTTAAAGCTGATGTATCTAAAGAGGAATTTCCTTCAATAACAATACCATCTAAAGGAACTCTCTCACCTGGTTTAATTACTATAATATCATCTATTTTAATTTCACTAGGATCTACCTTTTTCTCTTCTCCATCTGTAATTAAGTTTGCATAATCTGCTCTAATATCCATAAGAGAAGATATTGATTTTCTTGACCTATTAACTGCATAGCTTTGGAATAGTTCTCCTATTTCGTAGAAAATCATTACTGCTACACCTTCTGGATGGTTCCCTATAGCAAAAGCTCCTAAAGTTGCAACTGTCATTAAGAAATTTTCATCAAATACTTGCCCTCTAAATATATTTCTAATGGCACTTAATACAACTTTACCTCCTACTAATACATAACTTAATGCGTATATATATGGAACATAACTTTTTTCTTCTCCAATAAATATAGCAATAGCAAATAATATAAATCCTATTGCTAAGGATACTTTATCTCTTAAAGAAATACCTTCACTATGATCATGGTCATGGCTTTCTTCATGTTTCTCCTCAATGTCATGTGCATGTCCACTACAACATTCACTAGTACATACATTTTTCTTTTCTTTTATATTATTATTATATTTTGATACTATAACATCAGGTTCAAGCTTACTTACTATAGTCTTTATTTCTTCTTCGACTCTATTTACATCACTATTTTCCTTTAAGCTTACTATTAATAAACTTAGTGAAAAGTTCAAAACAGCTTCTTCTACACTTTCTAATTTGTTTACCTTATTCTCTATCTTATTTGCACAGTTAGCGCAATCTAGTCCTTTTAAATATAATTTTATTTCATTTGTCATAATACCCTCCTATTTGTTATTCAGTTATGTGTCTTAAACCTTCATCAAAAATATGCTTAATATGTTCATCATCTAATGAATAGTATACAATTTTACCTTCTCTTCTATACCTTACTAACCTTGCACTTTTTAAAGTTCTAAGCTGATGTGAAATCGCTGATTGTGAAACTCCTAATAAAGCTGATAAATCACACACACACATTTCAGCCTCAAATAAGGCACAAATTATTTTTATCCTTGTAGAATCACCAAATACCTTAAAAAACTCTGCTAAATCATATAAAGTTTCCTCTTTAGGTAGCTTGTCTTTTACTTCTACAACAACATCACCATGAATTATATTACAGCTACATTTTTCTAAATTATCATTTTCCATTTTCATCCCTCCAAACGTATGAGCATTTGTTCATATATTAATTTTATTATATGAATCCAGAGTATATTTGTCAACATTTTTTGATTTATTTTCCTATCGCCACTAAGATAATAAAAAACATAGTCGTTACATTCTGTAACGACTATGTTTTATAGAAACCTATGGTACTCTTCATTTTTACTTAAATTATTTAATAAATGTTTTATTTCTTGATCCCGAGCCCTATCCATAACTAATATAACATCCCCTGCATCTACTACAACTAAATCTTTTACCCCTAACCCAATAATTAAATTTTTTTCTCCAAATATTGAACAATTCTCGCACTCTTCAAGATAAACATTTTTAGAAACATTATTATTCCTATAACTCACCAAAAATCTGCTTAATGCTGAAAAACTCCCTATATCATCCCACGGAAAATCACATCTAATTACATATGCCTTCCTAGTTTTTTGCATTACTCCAAAATCTATTGAAATACCATCTATTAATTCATATTGTTCCTTTATAACCTCTTCCTCATCCTCTTCTCCAACATGCTTATATATTTCCATTAGAGCTTTATGCATCTTAGGCAAATACTTTTCAATTTCTCTTAATATTACATCAGCTCTAAAAACAAACATTCCAGAATTCCAAAGATAGGTTTCCTTAACTAAAAAGTCTTTAGCAACTTCTACATTTGGTTTTTCTGTAAATCTAGCTACTTTATAAGTGGCAATATTCCCACTAATTCTTTCTCCCATTTCAATATATCCATACCCCGTTTCTGGTCTAGTTGGCTCTATCCCTAAAGTAACTATTCCTCTTCTTCTATTAGCTAGTTCTACAGCTTGATTCAATGTTTCTACATAATTCTTTTCATTCTCAATATAATGATCTGACGGAAGAACAACCATAACTGCATCTCCATCTTTCTTTAAAAGCTTAACAGCTGAAAGACCTATACACGTAGCAGTCCCTTATTAGACGATAAAGGTTATTTTACTAAAAAAATAACTTTTTTATCAATTACTGAACTTAAAATATATATTAACCTCTTTTTCTCGATTCCCACCGACTTCATTTATAACAATTTTATCTACTAGGGACTCAATTAACTTTCTATCAATACATTCTCCATTAAGTAATTGTTTTAATTGACCTTTATATTCCGATAACAAATCATTTTTTATAGATTTATTATTTATTAACCTAATAAATTTTTCTCTCTTTTTTAATAATTGTTCTTGTTCCATTTGTAATGATTCTATCATATTGCTAAAGTTATATTCTGAAATTATGCCGTCAATTTTATCCTCATATAATTTCTTAAATTTGATATTTAACCTTGTTATTTTCTCCTCAATACCATCTAGTTGATTCTGTGAATTATCGAAAATCTGTATTTTATCATACCCATCACATATAGATTTTTCATCTATATATTTTGATATCAACTCTTTTAAGTTTATAGATACTATTTCAATCAAATCTTTTTCTTTAATACTATGAGGTGTACATCTCTTGCCACCCATCTGACTATTTACACATTTATACCCTTCATATTTTCCTCTATATGTCATAGATCCTTTACAGCCTCCACAAACTAGTACAGTAGAAAATGGATGAATAACACCATTCTTATATCTATAATTTTTACTACTTCTAATATTCATAACTTCTTGTACTTTATCAAAAACCTCTTTACTTACAATCCCATCAAACTCTCCTCCATATACCCATTCATCTCTTGATGCCAGTATAATTTTCTTAGATTTATACGAAGGTTTTTTATATCTACCCTGAACCATATAACCTCCATATTTGGGATTCCTTAGTATACTCATTATTGTATTGTTGTTCCACTTACCAAATTTAGCCCTAGCAAAGTTCTTAATATTTTGAGATGGAGTTGGTATTTTTTTATTATTTAAATATGTCGCAATTTTACCGGCTCCCCAACCATTTAAATATAATGAATATATTTCCTTAACTACTTCAGTGGTATCATCTAATCTTGGAATTAGAACAATTTTCTTTTGATTCCCTTCATAAACTTCATCAAACTTATATCCATATGGAGGTTTAGATGCAATACTACTTCCATTTTGCATCCTAGTGTTAAGGGCTGATTTTACCTTTCTGCTACAATCCTTTATATACATTTCATTGAGTATATTTTTAAATGGTATAATATCATTGTACTCCGATATAGTATCTACATTATCTAAAACAGATATAAATCTTATGTTATTAACTTTAAAGTAATCCTCAAGGTAATATCCTGCCATAATATAATTTCTAGAAAATCTTGATAAATCCCTAGTAATGACCATATTAATTTTTTTATTTTCAATATCATTCTTCATTCTTATAAATTCATCTCTATCAAAATTTGATCCAGATTTACCATTATCCTCATAAATATCTACCATATTATATATTGCATCAGTATCTGTCTTAGATTTCTCAAGAAGCCATTTTTTTAAATTCTCTACTTGTACTGGTATTGATTCGGATTGTTCTTTTTTGTCAGTACTAACTCTAGCATATATCGCTACATTCCATACCTTATTCATCTTTATCCACCTCGGCCTTTAAAGTGGATAGATAGTTATTATCATTATAACGTAAATCATAATGACTTTTCACTTCAAGAATTAAATCATTTACTTTTTCCTCTATTAACTTCTTAAATAACTCCTCAAAATCTCTTTCTCCATAAATAATATTAACTCTCACACTTTCACCCTGATTATAATTGCTATAATATATACTATTAATATTTCAAAATTTAATGCAAAAAAATACTAGGAGATATGCTCCTAGCAACGCCATTCAATACTAATTCTATTTTCCTCATATATAGTTATCCTCTTTATAAATAACTTTATAATCCAATTTTCCTTTTTAATATATTTTTCAATATTATACAACACTTCCTTTTCATTACCTATTCTAGAATTAATATAATTTATCTCACTATCTATAACTTCTTTATCTCTATTTAATAATTCAATTTTTTTCTCTATTTTTTTTACTACTTCTTCACCATACTTTATTTCATCTATGTTAAGATACATATCTGCTAATTTGTTTAAAGCATTTTCCTTCTCTTTAACTATTCTATTTTTCCTATCAATTTTATTTTTCATTAATCCATCATTAATTATTTTTTGCTCTACTTTATCTCTTATATAATCCCTATTTTGTAGTAACTTATTTAAGATTTTCTCAGACACTATTTCATAAAGTTCATCTTCCTTTATAAAATGTGTTGTGCATTTTATATCTCCCTTTTGCTGGCTAGATGAACATTTATATCCCCTAGATTGCTTTCTATACACTAACGCCTTACCACATTCCCCACATTTTAATACCCCTGTAAAAGCATATCTATTTCCTCCACTACTTCTAGAGGATTTATTTTCTTCTAACATTTGCTGAATACAGTTAAATACCTTCTCATCTATTATCCCCTTAAATCGTCCTCCATTAATCCACTCTTTCTTAGGTAACTTTACTATTCTATTCCCTTCGCCACTATAAGTATAATTCAACTTCTTATATCTTCTTTGATATAAATGTCCTGTGTACAAAGGATTTGATAAAATTGATACTATTGTTCCCTTACTCCATTTTTTATTACCTGATGGGCTCTTTATTTTTTTATGTTCTAAATATAACTTAATATCATTTAATGACTTTCCTGTTAGATACATTTCAAAAATATCTTTTACAACATTAACTTTATATTCATCTCCAATTACTATTTTTCTTATGCCTTCATCTTCATCAAACTCTATTTTATACCCATATAACTCTTTAGCACTAATAACAGAACCATTTCTCATTTGACTATATATACCTCTACGTGACTTATTTCCAAAATCCTCCGCATATTTATCCGCTGCTATGGCTATTTCCTTAATTTTTCCTATATTATCAGGTGAATTTATCAATTTATTATCAAATGCAATGTACAAATGCTCTGTTATCCCTCTAGGATATATATTATTTATAACTTGTTCTACCGCCCTACCAAATCTATCAATATGAGTAGTAAAAATAACATTTATATCATTCTTATTAAGATCTCTTAACATCTCTAAATATTTAGGTCTTTTATCATTAGTTCCAGAAAAACCGTTATCCACATATTTCTTTATGTCTTCTATTGGTATATTAAATTCATAAAGAGCAATATTTTCTAAGGCTCTCATTTGTCTAACTATAACTTTCTTATCCGCTTTAGATAGCCTTCCATATATACCCATCTTAACATGCTTGTCCTTTTCTTTTTTATAGAAGATTGACTCTCTTATATTACCTATACTAAAACCTTGATTCTCTAAAGTATTTATTAACTCTTTCAACTTCATCTTAAATCACCTCAACTCGCCTTTCTTATTTCATCTTTAATACTATTATTTAAAATCTGATATATAATTACCTCTAACTCTATCTCATATAAATGCTTCTCATCTATTTTACATTTCTTAACATTAATCTTTGCCACTTAAATGCCTCCTCTGTTAAATTCCTTTTTTATTAATATAACAGCGTTTTTATTTTTTTTATGATTTTTGCTAAAAAATCGTTCGCCTTTTTTCGACATTCCATTTTTTAAAAAATAAAAAAATATCAAGTCATTTTTGGAAATATATATTTTTTTTATTAATAATGTAAGTAATTTATTAATTACTATAATTTTTTATGAAAGGAGGTGAGTTCTCATAGATACAATCTCAATAATAACCTATAACTATATTCCAAGAAGTTTTTTTCTTAATAATGAAAACTGGAAAGTTAGATTAAATAAAAACAATCAGTTTGTCAATTTCACTGATTGTTACGGGATTCACATAGAATATTTACAAGCCTACTTCTGCTTAAGAATTACATTCTCAGTTACAAAATTTCTATATGGAGCAAATCATTATAACTTCGACTATAAAGACCTAAACAAGTTATATAATAAATTAAATAACGCATTAATCTCTGTATTTAATAACTATACTTTACCTAATGTGAAAGATTGGATAATTACACGCTTAGATCTTGCTGTTAACATAGATTATTTAAGTAAAACTGATAAAAAAACTTATATAAAACTACTAAAGAAAATTCATTACCCATACTGTAAAGAAGTTAATACCTACAAAACTAGCGTGCATGCTCATAATAAGTCTTTTTGCTTTAACTATTATGATAAAAATGCAGAATCTAAAATACCAATAAAAAATATTTTACGTATAGAAAATCAATTTAAAAATAGTAGTCTTTATAAAATTACTAAAAGTACCTCTATAGTAGATAAGACATTACACTCTCTACTAAGTAATCCTAAATTATTAAACAATATATTTAAGGATCGTCTTAGAAATATTGGTTTAGATAAAAAATTTCTTACAAAGAAAGAGATGACTATCCTTTTAAGAAAACTGTACAGAAACGGCGAAATAGGAATGAAAAGGTATAATAATATGAAGGACTATTTCCTTAAAGAAAATACCTACCAAATCAAATCTATAAGTAAAAGTACTTTAAACGAATATAAGAAAATCCTTAATAGATACAACTGCAGTCATATTCTGCTGGACTCTAAAGTCTCAAAAAAAATTAATTTTATTCAAACTTTTTTATTTAGTAACAACCAAAATAATAAATTATTAAAGACCTACATACTATTTTTAATTAAAGGAGATATTAGAATGACCAAATTTTTATCTGATTTATTATTTATAGTGCTAATAAAACTTACAAATTATTTTGATGATAGTTGACTTATAACATACTCTAATTTTGACCAAATTAGTTTTAAATTCATTAAAAGTAATACTTATATAGCAAAAAAGGACATGTATAAATAGTAATTCTAGAAAAAACTATTTATACTATGTCCTATTAGTGCTTAAGATTATATTATTTATAAGATTTAATTATTTTTATACTATTTTTTATTAACATTATTCTCTTATTACAATAAGTAAGAATACATGCTTTTTATCTAATTATAAATCTCTAGATATATTTTGTAGACAACTCAAATAAAAAAGTACAACCATATTTTATGATTGTACCTTTCTAAATTAATTATATATTATAATATGAAGGATTAATCGGACCCTTAGTCCTAGGATTTAAAATACCATTTATATAAATTAAATATTGCTATAACTATATTATTGTTTACTTAATTATGACTTTTCAAGTTTTTCTATTATATTTTAACTTTTTATTTTAAATTTTATAAAAACCGATTCACAAATCATTTTTGTATATCTCATCCTATAAGGGTTTCGATTTTTGAATCGCTTTTGATTTATGAATCACTTTTTTATTCAAAAATATTCATTAATGCATCAACTTTATCCAACATCATATCCTTCATCTTTTTCTTATATTTCATACCATTATCATTTTCAGTATTTAGATACTTAACTGCTAAAGTATAACTGTCTGCTAATGCAATTAATTCTTGTAAAGCAACTTTTATCTCGCAATCAAAGTCCCCATATATATCATAAACATCATATTCTATAGTTTTCTTCATTGCTTTGCTGAACCCCATTACTTCCTTTAAATACTTATCTACCTTATCTTCTCTTTCTTTAATTCTTATATATTCTATATTCTTTATTAAAATATATATATTTCTTTTTATATGTTTATCATCATAATTTATTTTTAATTTTTCCATATTTAATCACTCCTTTACTCATTTACATATATTGTATTTAATCATTCTATTGCTTTTCAAATCTTTTTATTAGAAAACAAAAAAGATTTACCCCTTTCTTTACAAGGTAAATCTTTTAAATTACTATTTAAGACTTTCTAATAACTTCTTATAATCCTCATATTTCTGATTAAATTCAATTGCCGCCTCTTTTGCCCTTTCACTGCCATCATGATTTGCTACTATCTTAAGTCTATCGTTTAGAGCATCTAATTTTTCTTGGTGACCTAAAAAATATTCAATCATATCATCACATTCTCTTAATGTTTTTTTCTCTCTTTCATTGATATCTTTAAATCCAGATATTTCTTTCCTATCATCAATTACATTTTCAACATCACCAATAATATCATTTATACTATCAACACTCCATATTGGATGAACAGAATCATAGTAGGGTTCACTATATCCATTATCTATAAGTTGTATTTCATTAAGGAAATAATCAATAGTCCATGTTTCTGATGAATCCTTGGATACTAAATTTCCTGTCTCTGCTAAATCATATAGTTCTTCAACATGACCCTTATATTTTTCTACCTCAAATCTTAATTCCTCATTGTCAGTGTCTTCCACTACCCCTTCACCGCTTGCACTATTTTCCTCTTGAATAACTGGACTTGTAATAGAATCATTTTTATTGTTATATACGAAGATTCCTCCTCCTATTAACAAAACAGCAGTTACTCCTGCAGCAATTGCTTTCATCCCAACACCTTTTCCAGTGGCTTTCAAACTTTCCCTAACTACCTCTTTATCACCTAACCCTTTTCCACTATCAAAAGAATTAGATGATTCACTATTTATATTACTACTATTGTTAATTACCTCTGTTTCCCCTAATCCTGCACTAGTACTATTAACTACATTACTTAAGATACTTTGTGAATCTGCTGCTGATATTCCTTCTCCTTGTAAAACGTATCTAAGAAGAAATAGAATAATTGGTAAGCCAGTAAGACCATAAAGTTTTGTTCCCTTCTTTTCTAGAGCCTCTACCTCTACCTGTATTTTCTTTCTTCCATAATTAAGCCTGCTCTTAACAGTTCCATCAGATATATTTAATTCTTCTGCTATTTGCTTTACAGATAGTCCATTATAATATCTTAGATAAATAACTTCCTTCTGTTCTTCTGGAAGTGAATTAATTATATCTAAAATCATTCTTTGTTTTTCTTTACTATCCAATAAATCCTCTGGTAAAAGATCTATATCTATTTCACTCTGCTGATCAAATATACCTTGTCCATCTTCAGATAATAAGACTTCCTTTTTCCTCTTATCTAAATATCTTAGTGCTTTATTTCTTGCAATCATGAACATCCATGAATAAAATGCTCTGCAATCTTTTAATGTATCTATTTTATTATTAACTTGTATATACGTTTCTTGTACTAACTCAATACAATCCTCATTATTTAAAGAATCACTCAAAGAAAATATATAATTATATAGCCTATTATTTGTCTCTAGATATATAATCTCAAATTTACTTTTATCTCCCCCCTTAAATGACTCTATATGTTTTAATAACTCACTTTTATCCATACTGTTACCCCTTACATAAACTCTTCTTACTTAATGGTAACAACATCCATATAGTGTGTCAATATTATGACGTATCTCTATCTTTTAAATTAATTTTTATATGAGCATATATTTTTCTTTCTAATTCTGGCGAAAATCTATCCTTATCTAATGCTTTTTTTATTATTAATGTTAGTAAATATTTATTGTATTTAAGGTTATTCATACTCCTCATCTCCAAATTTCTCATTTAAAGTTGTCATTAAAAATTATTATTCATATTAAACATTTCGCTAGCCATTGTATCTGATGGATTAAATCCTTCTCCTTGAACAAACCCTCCATGATCAAATGGTGTAACAGATTTTATAGAAAACTCCATAAATTCTCTTTCAAACATTTCTTGTTGTATCATTAAATTATCATCATTTGAATTTGAGCAATTATTAAATATAGCATCTGATATTTTAGATTTCATTTTTATGTTAGGCTCCATATTGCCACCTATACAAAATTCTTTTAAAATACTTATAATCTTAATTTTATCTTCTTGTGTAATACTTGTATTACTTTTATCATAATTAACTATATAATTAAGTACTTCTTTATCTCCTTCTTCTGCCGCAGAGAATACTGGTATCCTAGTAGAGTTTATGTCAACTATGCAATTTCTATTTGTAAAATATACTGCTCCTTGTACCCATTTATTTAGATTATATCTTTTTAGCACTTCTGAAACTCTATATACATGTGTGCTAACTTGCTTTATTGGATTATAAAATGCTTTGCTATACTTTCCACCTTTAACACCAACTTTATGCTGCACTATTTCTTTATCGTCTTCATTTCCTTCTATTAATCCATTTAAGTTTTTAGTCTCAATCACAAATATTCCATTACTTCCTACTACAATATTATCTATTTGGCTTGTTTTATTACCTACCTTCACATTCAAATCACTTAAAACATAATAATCATCTGATAATTTCTCAAAAATTGAATTTGCCTTATTTTCTCCTTCTAAACCAGAACTTAAAACTCTAGCCTTTTTATCATTAATATTGTATACAACTAATGCAATTAAAAATGGTATAAATGTTATCCCCATAGTTGGAAGGATTAGTAATAAGGATGGTATTCCTATAATTCTAGATATTCTCCTATACCACAAACACCTTTTTAATTCCTCTTGTAAATGATTGTTTTTGTTAATTATTTTAGCCATAATCTCTCCTCCTAAATATCTTATTTTTTCTTTATATTTATAAGATACACAAGGTTTTACTTTGGTTTTATAATTTTAAAAAAAGATTAGAAACTTTATAAAGTTTCTAATCTTTTTCACTTCTAATTTTATTATACTATTGCCCTATAAAGAACTTCCCTTCATTATCTATTGATACATCAAATTTATCACCAATTGAATATTTCTTATCAACCTTCAAGCAATAATATTCATATTTATCCGATGGTTTAATTGCTATTACAACTTTATTTTCACCTGATAATACTACCTCTGCGTCAAAAGTTCCTCTTATAGTTCCTAGTTCACTCTTAGAATCAACAGTTATTTCCCTTAAGAAATTATCATAATTAGCCTTAAAGAATGCTTGATTTAACTCAGGAACAAACCATATACTTTGATCATTTAATGTTATCCATAATCCCTCATCTTTTGATCCTCTATCCCTATTGTCATTCATTCTTTTTCCTACAGTTATCTTATCTTCTTCACTTATATTATTTTGTTCTAATGCGTCTTTTGAGTCTTTCTTTTCTTCTTGTTCTTTAAAATACTTCATTGATTCCTCTTCTAAGTTAATTTTATGGATTTCTTCTTTTGACATTGGCCCTGTTATCAATGTATACTCTAGTTCTTGCTCCTCATTACCTTGATTATTTGCTATTATTATAATAACACAATCACCTACCTTCAAATCTGTTGTTCCAGTTGTATCAATAAATCCTACTCTTCCACTATTATTATCTAAAACACCATTTATACTAACATTTAAAACCGATAGGTTATCAGCATCGACCATAACCTCTGCTTTTACCACTTCACCTTCTGATATATCCCCCCTATACTTTGCATAGGTTACATCTTCAGGTATTCCTTCTATACTATCCTCTATATGAGAACCTCTATCAACCTCACTACTAGTACCACACCCTATTAACCCTACCGAAATAATCCCAACTATCATTAAACTTAAAAATTTTTTTAACATCATACATCTTCCCCTTAAATTATTATATTTGTATCTTGTTACCCTTCTTAATTTTACTAATTACTATAAATTAAATGGAATCATTACTACCAATTTCTCTTTATTACTAACTATTTAAATAAACACTATATCCATTAATTATAAAACCAGCATTATATATCCCATTTCCTGACTTCACTAAATTAATTGTCATTTCAGTTCCATCTTCATCTAATTTAATTACTTCATTCTCTATTTGTTCTCCATTATTTGCTCTAGTTAACATGTCATTTAACTTTGTTTCTATTTCTTCTATATTTATGTTAAACCCTTGTGTATTCAACCAATTAACTTCTGCGATTATTGCATCATGTTTATCAATATCATATTCCTTAGTTTGATACATGCTTGATAATCCTATTGTAAACATTATTGTTTTCTTATCCGAATTTGCATCATCCTTAACTGTAAATGCTAAAACACCTTGCGAATCTCCAAGTTTAAGTCCCATAAGATTACTATAATTTTGCCAAGTAGTAGAATAAACTTCAGTTCCATCAACTTCTCCTACTGGATTATCTATAACTTCAAAATTCTTTGTTGTCCCTTCTTTCGCAGCACTTTCAAACTCATTTAATAACCCATTTATCTTTTCCTTTACCTCCCCTTCATTAATTTTTAAAGATAACTTTTCTTCATCATTAACTTTAATTATCTGCATTTCATTAAAAAATGGATATTTCTTATCTGTTTCCTTTGGCCCTCCACACCCAATTAAACCAAATGCCATTACCCCAACAATAAATAAACTAAAAACCTTTCTTTTCATAACTTATTTCCTCCTAAACTTTATTTTCACTACTTAGATACATGAGATTCTATTTAGGTTTTATTTTTTATAAATTTTATTTAATATCTTTTTCCTTATTCTCTAAACCTTTACCAGCCTCAATTCCACTTACAAATATATTAATTATTTCTAACTCTTCTTTTGTCATATTTTTAATTTTCTCGAGTAATTTACTTCTATCATCCAATTTTTCTTTCATAATTTTACCTCCAACTTTGACTTAATCAAAGTTTATCATTAACTAAGTTACATATCAATATTTGTATTCATTGACTCAGTTATATATTTAAAGTATAATTATTTAAATAGAAATGAAGTGATTTTATGACACTAGGACAAAGAATAGGTTGTATTCTAAATGAAAAATCTTTAAAACAAGTGGATTTTGCTAATACGCTTGGAATAACTTCTAATTATGTTAACCTATTAGTTAATGGTAAAAAGGTTACTATTAGTGATACTTTAGCAAAATTAATAGAAGAAACTTATGGATATTCTTCTAAATGGGTTAAAGATGGAGCCGGTGAAAAGTTAGTTGCTAATGATTTAACTCACATTAAATTAGAAACAATTAAAAAAATCAAAAAGTTATCTGATAATGAAGTAGCAGCAGTACTTGCTTTCATAAACTCTTTAGATAGTATAAAGAAAAAAAGTTACTAATTGTATCTATCTTTATAATGTATAACTCTTGTGAGTATATATTATAGATACATACATTAGTAACTTTACTTACTTCTAATAATCAACTTGAATTTCCACATTAGATAAATACATAATATTCTTAAAACTATATCCTATAATTACTTTATTGTTTTCACTACTACATTTTACATTAAAAATACCATATTTCTTACCTATATAATATATTCTCTTTGTAATATAGACACTATCAAATGATTGTACATTTTCTATTAAATTTAATATATTTTCATTAATTATTTCTCTTTTATCTTTAATATCTGCCTTTAGAATTCTAACTACTAAAATTGCAGTAATAAATGTAATTAAAGTACTCATTTTAAATGCATTTATTATTTCTACCATTATATTATCCATAAAGTTTACCTCCTATATTATAATTCCATAATCATTCTTAAACACTATCTCAAGCCATCTTTTATATTCCTCTGACGAACTACCATCTTCATAAAAACTATAATTCAGATATTTATCCTCTGTTATAACCACTTCAATTCGATAATGTTTATCCCTGTATAGAAACAGTAGTTCTATCCTATTAGTATCATCAAAATAAAAATGCAAATATTCAAAATCTTGATGTGTCTTCACACTTAACTCTATCTTGGCTAAATTTATCATATTTATTAAAACATCAATGCTGATTTCACTTATACCCTCCACTGTTATCCTCCAATACCATTATTTAATTGAGATTCTAACGCATATATAATATATTGTCAGTACAATATAAATAACTTTTTTATAATTAGATTGAAAATCTTCTTTTATTTATCACTAAAAAATAGATCCAGATAAAATTTACCTAGATCTATTTTTTAAAAGTATCTTACTTTATACTATATCTACACTTATTACCTTAATAACCCACTTAGAATAATCATAAAACTCATAATACCCAGCCTCAGAAACTTCACAGTTATTTTTGCTTAGTAATTGAAATTTAACTAATATTTCATCAATAAAATCAAAATCTATACAACCATACTCTACAGTTTCATTTAACATTTCATCTATTATATGTTCTTTAACATAATAAGCATAATCACCAACTTCGCCTTCATCTGGTCTATTACTCCTAAAAATATCATCTAATCCTCCATCGAACATAGAATTTGAACAATAATTGCAAATATAATTATCAAGTTGTAGCATATCTGTAATCCATCCATTATCCTCTTTACCTATATATTCTCCAATTTCAGAAGCGATTTTATATATTACCGCATTAATTTTTTCTTCCATTGATACACTGTCCACATTTCCCTCAATATCAATTGATTCAATAACATTTTTACTCATTAACATACCTCTTTTCTCTATTTTTATTTTCTTTACACTACTTAGATACATTAAATTGGTTTTAGGTTTTACAAATTTAAATTATATTCAAACTTTTTTTATTTAATCAATCTTTCTTTTATATTCTTCAATCTTTTTTATACAAATCTAAACCTTATGAATCACTCAAAAATCGCTAGCCCCCTTATAATCCCAAGTCTAGAGTTATAATTGACTATAAAATCTTCAAATCAAAGTAAATTTCCAAATAAAAAAAGAGTAAGAACTTAGGTTTCAAAACTTATATAAAGCCTTGTGATTCCTAACTTTCCTCACTCTTTATTTCTATTATTTTTTATTCACTTTTTTCTCTTAGGCAAACTTTTTTATTCATAGTTAATCTTTATTTTGTAGGGACACTTATTGTACACGTCAAAAAACAAAAAATGCTGAAACGCTCTGATAGAGCATGGTTCGTGGACTCAATCTTATTCAAGTAATAAAATAAAGATTGACTAATAAAATAAGGTTTTTTATTAAATATTCTTCAATAAAAAAGAACAGATTGTTACTGTTCAATATCCTCTTAAGCCTTGAACTTCAATACCTTTCTGCTCTTCTTTCTTATATTTTTCTTCTTCTTTTCTTCACTCTGTTCAATCTTTATTTTTCTTAGTTAATCTTTTTTTGGTGGGTACATAGTAGGAATAGGATTTAAGTTTTATGAAATCCTACCTTATCATTTAAAACATTTAACTCCCCAATATTGCAATGCTTTTAATTTTAGAATCACCTTAATTTATCTAATATAACACTATACATATTCTTCTTATGATTAAATGAACTTATACCACCTTCTAAATAGTTTATAATATGATTTGTTATCACTTCATCCGATGGATAACCACTTTTTTCAACCCATCCCATTCTCCCATTAGACTTCATTACTATGACCTCTTCCGCATCAGCATTAGTAACTATTGTTGAACTATGAGTAACAATTATAACTTGCCTTGAATTTTTTATTGCCTTTAGACTTTCTACTAATGTCTTATAAATATATACATTATCTAAATTATCTTCTGGCTGATCTATTATAAGTGGTGTATTATCACCAACAATATTTCCAAAATTAAATACAAATGTTAATAATGCCACAACCTTCTGCCCCAATGATAACTCCTTTATAGATTTAAAATTCAATGTTTCATTCTGCACATCTTCCTTAAAATTTATATTAAATTCTATGTCAAAGTTATCCATAACCTTAAAGCACTTTATCACACTATCAACCAACACATTCGAATTATTCTTTACTTTATTGAATATTTGAGTAAATACCTCTTTTCTATTATCTTTACTTATTTCAATTAATCCCTTATTAACATGAGAAAATGTCAAATCAGAATTTTGAAATTTTTCAAGTTCTAAAATATTATTCATAGCAACAAATTTCTTATTCAATAATAAATCTAAAATCTCTAAATAATTTTTTTCTCTAACAAGTTCAGAAAAATAATCTTGAACATCTCCCCATGTTAAATATGTATTCCCAACATTTTTAGCCAAAACTTTTTCCGGATCATTTTCATATAAATCTTTTTCAAAAATACTTAAAAAACATTCAAAATACTCATCAATTTCATACATAGGCTGATATGTTATATGTAATATTTTACTATTTATACTGTTAAAACTACTTACTGCTTGTCCGAAAGATTTTCTTCTTTCTTGAACCATTATAATAATATCATCTAAACTCTCTCTTATTACCTTTAGAACTCTTGTTGATGGGGTTCCTTTTATTTTTCTTATATAATTATTTATGTCCTCATAATTTACATTATAAGTTACTATTTCCTTGATATAATCAGATATCTCTTTATTGTTTATCTTATCTACTAACTTATTTATATTATATCCTCTTCTAAAAACACTTTTTAATAAATATGGTATTTCTTTATTATCTATTTCGATATACCTTCTTATTCCATTTTCATATGTTATTTTAAAGGCATTGTACCAATATGTTCTTAATTTATATGTATTACCACTTTTAAAATATGATCCTCTAGGAATCACTGGGAAATTCCTATACGATCCCTTCATACTTACTTGAGGAATAAACTCTAATAAATATTCTTCTTGATTTTTAATAAATATTGAGTATATCCTTTTATGCTGGCATATATAATTTAATAAATCTAAATCATTACATTCCATAGAATATATTATCTCAATTATATTCAATATTGTACTCTTACCTGATCCTCTTCCTCCAATTATACAATTTAGATCTTGTGAAAAATCTATAGCCAAAATTCCTCTACTATCCGTATCAGCCTTTTCTGGTTTATCTCCTAAAAAACCATTTTCGCCACGCTCTACTATCAATCCTTTTATATACTTCCCTACTGGAGATTGTTCCTCTGTATAAATACTTACTCTATGATTCAAAAATGCTTTTTTTAATGATTTAAAATTCATATTACTTAACTTAATCCATGTATTTTTTACTCCAATTTCATTAATCGCATGAGAATCCCCCTCATATACTACCGCTAATCCAGATGTATCTTTTCTAAATGGTTTTATCCTTTCTATCTGTCTTTCTAACACCCCAATATTGGTTAATCCTATCCCAGTTAACCCATCATTATTAAACAACTTCTGTTTATATGCTCCGTTACCTAATAAGTCAGAAGTATTTATATGTGCAATATATGTAATTGCATTACATTTATTCATATCTTCTATAACTTTTCTTGAATCGTAATATGTTCCTAAATCCTGTGTTAATATTATATCTTCTAGGTACCTTTCTAATTCATCCAATCTTTTTTCATCATATATCACAATAACATGATTTTTATCTGAACATGATATTTCAACTCCTAAAAAAAGTTTTATTACACTCTGATAGTTATGATAAGTATCTAAACAATACTTTTTAACTGCAAATTCTAACTTTTTATATCCCTGTATAGTGTTATGATCACTAATAACTGCAACCTTTATTCCTTCTATATATAACTTATACGCTATAGTCATATATGTTATATATTCCTTAAATGATTCATATGGTAGATTTTTATTTTTTAATCCACTCCTATATTCATCACTTTCATATTCCTGTAAATTATTAATAATTTCATCATATTGATGTTGTGATAAATATCCTATCTCAAGTGAATAATCTATTACTTGTCTAGTAGATAATTTACTATATAAATCCTTACCCTCTAAATTATCTCCTGCTGAAATAAATCTATAACATGAAGAAACAGGTGTATGTATATGAAATTCGCATTTTTTTAATTGCCCATACCTTTTTCTTTGTGTAATTATCCTATTATATTTCTTATCCAAAAAAACCTGTCTTTCACTATATTTTATCCCCATATTCTTCTCCCTATTTATTAAATATTATATATATTTTAGCATAATATCTTCTTATAAAACACACCAATACCTCTAAACTTTAATCATTATCTATATATCAAACTTTAAATTCAAAAAACAGATCCGTATAATACAATATGTTTACACATATCTATTCTAAATGCCTCTCTACTCTTCTTTCCTTTGCATTATAGTATATTATGTCTCTATATTGTAATTATTGTTAATATAAATACTTTCTCATAAATCTAACTATATCTACGATATCACTTTCAATTAAAACCTATATTTGTCGAGCAAATTCTGTTAGTTTTTCACCTCATTGATTTCATTGTATTGTTCCCAATCCTACATACAACATATTCCATTACGATTACATTCATACATTATAGTTAAACATTCAATATCTTTAACTCCCACTAAATATCTGTCAATACAATAATCAAAATCATCTCCATATGTACATATCAAAAAAAGACTGAACAACCTTGCCAATTTATGAAAAAATGCTTAAACGCTATAATAGAACTAGATTCGGAGTATCTATCTGATTAAAAGAATAAAATAAAGATTGCCTAATAAAATAAGGTTTTTGATTCAATCCTCTTCAATATTCTTCAATAAAAAAGAACAGGCTGGTACTGTTCAATCTTTATTTTTCTTGGTTAATCTTTTTTGGGTGGGTACATAGTATGAGTCTAATTTTAGATTTAATGATTAAGATTTTTACTGCAATTTTATATTCAATTCATCTTTTGCTTTTTGAGATACGCTATATCCTTTTTTCTTAAAATACTCTTTAAATATTATGTATACAATATTTTGAACTTCAATAAAGTTTATTCTTATTAACGAGTATATTATTTCCTTATCTCTGTTATAATCTATTATAATTCCCTTATCGTGAATTATACATTGTCTAATTTTGCTTAATTGCTTATAGGCTTCATTATCACATAGTAAACAACTACTTTTTATTAATTCACTATATTCTGCTTGATTATCTCTTATTTTCTTTATCGCTTCCTTGAAATATGTTTTCTTATAAGGTAACTCCAAAGTATATTCAATATTAAAATAATAACCTAACTTATCAAATATTTCATAATTAATAATTATTCCTGCTCTAATAAAACTTTTAGTTATATCTTCATAGTCCTTACCCAACATATTCCTATATTGATCTATGTATTTTAACGCTTTATTAAGTTCAAGTAATTTCAGTCCTAAATCAAAAATATTTCTTTCCTCTATTGTAAGTCCCTTTTCTTCAGATATAAAACTTAATTCTATTACCATTTCTGATAATTTCAAATAAGTTTCTTTTACTTTAGAAATCATTTCCTTTCTTTCCTCTAACGGTGTAACATTATAATGTATATCAAATTTCTTGTAACTAGTAATATTAAATTTACTAATACTTAAACTATCAATAATATAATTTACTTCATTAATAAATCTGATTACTTTTCTAAGTGTCAAATTTCTTATTATGTTATATACGTCTCCATTATAAAAAGGATCAATATCGTGTTCTATTTCATTTCTCCATTCCTTCAATTCGCATTCTATATACGACTTTATTCTATAGTAAGCATGTAAAACGTCTCTATCTAGATTAATATTATTAACTACTTTGTGGATTTTTCCTGAAATTATTATCATAGATACTATAATTGATCTATAAAAAGTAGTAAAAGTAAAAAAACTATCCTCTTCCCCACTTAAAGCACACTCACAAGACAATTCTAAATAATCTAACGAATTTATTATATTTTCAACATCATCAATTAGAAAATTTATATATTCACTATTATCTTCAAATTTATATACCTTTCCACGAACTAACTCCATATCATTTTTACAAGAAATAATTTGCTTATATATATAATCATATATCTGCAACATTTCTCTATCACTTTTTTTACTATTATCTAATTTCATAATTGATACTCCTTTTAACTAACATATAAATTCATCTGGATAACTGCTTTAAACGCCCCTCGTTTCCATAGATTTCCCAATCATATATAGTTAATCTTCACCTGAACTTTCAACCGTAAAAGTAACTCTTGTTGAACTCATAGTGATCACTATTTTCAATACTTTATGTCATACTGCTTGTCTCACATTTATTTACTATTCTCATATGATTCTTGTGTATTCTCATCAAAATCATTAGCAGATTTATAATAATATTTTCTATTATATAAATAAAAACATTTCTCAATTCAGTAAACTGAAAATATAATCGTACACACTCATGAATCGAGTATTCTACAACTTTTAAGAATTCAATTAACTATTCATTACTCGCCAAATAAACTAATATAATCTCTCAATTTTTGTATCGTATCATAAAATTTCTTATCAATATTTGCTTCTATATCATTTAAATTAATCTGTAAATCATCCTCTATTTCTGGCATTGCAGCCCCATAATCAGATATATAATATTCCCCATACGTTTTTTCTATACTTCCTCTTTCAGTTATAATATTATTCTCTCTTAATAATATTTCTAATTGATCTACATTTCCTTCCGTTATACATAATTCCCCTTCAATAGATATTTCTATACTTCCATCCCATAATCCATATAATTTATCTATAACACCAAAACTAAATTCTGATTCATGAACCATCTCTTCAACTTTATTAGATAAATCATTAGCAAATTCATCAATATACTTTTGAAATTCTTCATTATCAATTGGCTTATCGATACATAAAATCTCTTTAATGATATTTTGGTTTAACTCACTATCTATATCTTCACAATCTATATTTGCTAAATATCCCAACACTTCATCAGTATAGTGATTAAAGTTATACACATATTCTTCAATCAAATTATTAAATTCTATAACATTATCATGTTCATTTATTTCTTCAAATACATCCTCTTCGTCTTTTGGCATACTTCCTAGCCCTGCTTCTTCCCTATACATTTCCTCATATCCTTGAATTTCAATTTCTCTTTTACTTCTCAACATATCTATATTCTCTTTATTTTTTAAATCAAATTTATTTTGTATATATTCTCTAAAGTTTTTAAACCTGTCACTTAATACACTTTCTATGTCTCCAAAATCCTTATATAATTTATCACATATAGGTTTATTATGAGCAACCATATTTCTAATCTTTTCAAATTTATTCCATTGTTCAATAAAATCCTCACCCAATATACTAATCATATATAAATTCCATATACTATTTTGATATAAAATATCATTTAACTTTATTTTTATAGTCTCTGTAATTTTATCGCTTCCTTTTTGGGCTAATTTATTGTAAACATCTTCATCTCTAAAATATAATTCTGCCTGTTCTTGTATCATTTCAGTTTCATATACTGACTTTAAAAAATCTATCAAATCACTTACTTGTAAATTAAATAAGTCTATATACACAGATTTAAATTCTTCATACTTTGTTTTATACCAAGTAGAATATTGAATTATCTTTTTTTTCAATAGGTCATTATTCAATCTCTTTTCCCACTGGTATCCATAACTCTTAACCATAAATTCTATAATAAGTTGTCTAAATTCATTCTCTAACACATGGATTCTACTATACATCTCATTACAAATACTGTTATTATGTTCATCAAATTGCCAATATATATTTCTGAATCCTTTACTTAAAACATTCTTAACTTTTGCTTTCAACTCGTATACTTTATCATTTATTCCAGTATAAATATAATCCTCTTCAACACAAATGCTTAAATTCAATATTAAACTCTCATTTATCGTTTGTCTCTCAAGAATTAATAAATATATATTACTTTTTCCCATATCATTATCTATTTCAATATCTCCAAGTGCAACTATTGGATACTCCATATACTCATCTAAATCATCACTTGGGTTAATATCAAAGTATATTTTCTCTTTAAATTCATACTCAATTAACGCTACCACATCTTGAATAAACTCATCATCATTACTTATCGCACTCTTTGTATTAGAACAAACTATTTCAATACACTTCCTATACTTTATAGGACTATATTCAAACTCTTCTTTATATACGCATTCACACCTTTTGATAATTTCATATAATAATAAATTATTCAATAACTCATCGTACTTAACTGCACCAATAAAATTTATGTTTTCCATCTTATTATTAAATAATGTTTCTACATAATATTTTAATCTCTTACTTTCTTGGCTCACTGATGCTGCTGTTTCTCCCTTTCCGTCCAATAGAATAATCATGCTAAATTTTTTATTACTATCATAATTTAAAGAAAACTGAATAAATTGACACAATTCTCCTATGTGTACCTCTCTATCTCCTGATGATGAATACTTTAAAACTATTATTTCATTATTTATTTCTAAAACTAAATCAGGTCTATAATATTCAATTTTTTTCATATTTTCATCACTTATTTTTTTACTATTTTTTATTCTGAAATTTTCCCTAAATAAAGTGTCCCTCTCTCCCATATTAACCCCCTTTTATACTGAATATAGTACACCCTTGCAATCATATGGTATATCTTTATCATTAATGACCGTATTCTTTATAAATCGCTGAATATTAAATCTATTTGGATATTCATATCCACAATAATAAATAATTCCTATTAAATTTTTAATTGATTTTATTGAATTTTTATCTATTTCTTTTATCATATCGTATGATATATAAGCAATATTATCATAATCATTATATTCTAATCTGTTTCCCCTTATATAAGCATCCAATTTATATGTCAGACCTTCAACTTCGCTTTCATATTGAATAATAAACTGTTCTAATATTTCCTTTGCACTACTATAATTATTAAGTATTAATTCAATCGCAATTTTACCAGCATTCCTATCTATCAAATGTTCATATATCTTAGCCATATTATACTTTCCTGTATTATACATACCAATCATATCATCTACTGGACTCTTTATAACATTACAACTTTTAATATATAAAAATTCTTCTAACAATTCTTCTAAAGATGCATATCTTTTGTCTAAGTTTTTATTAGTTGCTTTTTCTATTAAACCTGAATATTTATGATGTATGGAAACTATAGAACCTGAAAAAATATAATCAATAATTTGCCCTACTGAATACATATCTGTGACTTTACTCGCATTCTTTATGTTCTGTTTTTGAACAGGATCTATAAAATGTGCAGTTCCTACTCCCATTTCTGTTTTGGTCTGTAATGAATAGATTTCTCCTTGATTTTTTCCTAATCCAAAATCCGACAACTTGAAATGATTATCTATGACTAAAATGTTATTATAACTAAGATCTCTATGTATAACATTCCTACTATGCAAGCATATCATATTCCTAATTATCTCTTCTGCTATTGACTCTTTATAAGCATCATTCATTACATTATAATTTTTTTCAATAAATTGCTTCAATGTTTCCTGTGCGAATTCCATCCTAAAACTTTTTTCTACTTCTGAATAATCAAAAACTTTTACTGTAGCATCAGTATCATTTAAGGACTTCATTATTTCATATTCTCTTTTAAACCTGCTAACATATTCTTTATTATTTTTAAACTCATCTTTCAAACATTTCTCTGCTAAGTATTTCCCATTTTTCTCTCTTTTATATACCTGTGCAAAAGCACCTTCTCCCAATGGCTTTTCTTTCACTACATCTATTACTTTTATTAAATTATCTCTTATACATAATTGTTTACCACATAATTTAAGAATCTCCCTATTTACTTGATTAATAATATCATCTATAATTCTATCTATTTGAAAATTTTCATAATCATCCTTAAACTTAATTATTTCTTGATAAGATAAAGCATTGGTAAAAAATTCATTTATTTTTCCTTGCTTAAAAATAAATCTAATTCTTTCTTCTGCATATCTCCATCTTGTTGGGAATCCTTGTCCATAACTATCATCAAAGCCCATTTTATTAAAAAACTCTACCAATTTAGGTCCTGACCTATAAGGAAAATCTATTTTAGTTTTCTCATCCCCTACAAACGCTTTAGATATTTCCTCAATTATATAATCATCGGTTAATAACATTTTCATCCTTTAACCCCCCCTTAATATTAATAAAATTTATACTAATCCTCATTTAAATTACTATCTATTGCCACTCTATTTAATCTTACCACTTTTATTCTATTTCCCTTTTTTCAATGTAATTACTTGTATTATGTAAAGAATCATAATTACAAATGGTATTCTCCCAATAACATATAGTATTGCTTTTAATGCTACTCCATCTAGGCAACTTGATACTACTACTAATAATACTGTTAAGAAAATCATCGCTCCTATAGTCCTATCTAATTTCTGCTTAATACTTAGATCCTTAAATTCAATATAAAACTTGTATATATAGTAAATATTAACTATAAGAACTATTAATATTATAAAAACTTTTTTAGCAATCTCTTTATTACCATTAAACAACATTATAAATGTATATTTTATACCCTCTGCAATATCTGATACTACCAAATTTACTTGTTCTTGATTTAAAACAATGGACATGGTTATCACTATGACTATGATGATTATTACCATCTTCTTAACTACACTTGATTTATCTCCTTTTCTCCATCGTTCTTTAATCTCCACAACTACACTTTTTACTTCTCTAACCTCACCATTAAAGTATTTAACTATTTCTTCATAATTATATTTAATCTTAAGTATATTAATTTTATCCTGTATACTTATCCCAATTTCTTTATTCAACGCTTCATACATGCTTCTAGTTTTATCCATAATTGTTGTAGAAGTAAATGCTAGCCCTAAAATAGATAATACAAATGACACTATTTGCTCACTGCTTATCGATTCACTTGCAAGTAAAAGAGAATATTGATATATGTTTAATCCTAAAACTACAATGAATAATATACTCCATAAGACACATTGTCTTATACTACGCTCTAACTTATTAACTTTAAACTCACTATACAAAATAAGGCTTACTATAAACATCAATATTATAATTATTGGATACTTATTGTAACCAATATCTGTACACATCAATATCAAGCACCCTAAAATTGATAATACTAAAGGCATAACTACTATATATATTAATGATTGTATTAATATCTTTTTCAATCCTATATTTAGGGTTAAAGCAAATACACTAATTATTGACTTAGAAAATCTAAAATTTTCTTCCTTGTGGTTATATAATATAATCCACATAAAAATAATAAATACAAATGTACTCATGACTAATATAGAACTTACACCTTGTTCTATATATTGTCTATTAAATATACCTAATATTACTATTATTAAAATAATTCCTATAAAACCTAATACAAAAGAAATAATTAATGAATATATTATCTGAATCAAAGTATCCTTCCACTTACTTAATTTATTTTCTCTATCATAAATACTCTCAACTATCAAAGTTATACTGATAAAAAAGTTAACTATATATTCCATTCTAAACTCCACCATATCACTCTATAATATTAATAAATATATTTTTCTTTATAATACCTGCTCAACTATCTATATTACAAACTCATCAAAATAATAGTCCAAATACTTTCTGAAGTCATCTAAATTTATTTCCTGTATATCTATTCCATATTCCTTAAACACACTATAATTAGATACAAATCTTTCTTTAAAAGATTCTTTATTAAAACCTTCTTTTAAATATTCTTCAACAAATCTTTTTCTTATATCAGCCGTAAAATATCCATATTTATAACATAAATTAACATCAGTACTCATTCTTTCAAAATATTCTTCCATTTCTTTATCACTTAATTTGACCAATTTTGCTGCTCTTAAATCACACATAGTTTCATTAATCATACCCTTTATCCTATTACTTGCCTTATATATATTTTTCACTTCTTTCTCAGATAAAGTATATTTAAATTCTATATGTGCTAACTCATGTGCTAATAAAAATTTTAATTGATTTATGGACATTTTACCGACTTTTCTTTGAATTAAAATAATATTCCATTTTTTTATAGCAAGTCCTCCTGACTTTTCAGTCCTAAAAATAAATATTTTTTTATTTTTTAAAGTTGTTTGATTTTGTATGCTTTTTACTTCTCTAAACTCCTTTTTAGTTAATTTTCTATCTTTCATTTCATCATACCTTCCTTATAATTTATTATATAGAAAAAACTACCTATTTAATAGGTAGTTTCTTCTATATAATATCTATTTCTATATGAATATATTTTAATGCTATACCTTTCTCCCTATTCTAGATTTGATTGCAACACTCTTTCTAAACTTATCATTCAGATCTAAAATTAAATGATAAATACTCATTTGTCTTGTTATATCTTCCGGGATAATATGGTCGCTTTTTACTAAATACTTATACTCTTTACCAAATGGTTCTTCATATATTCCCATTATTTTAAAATCTTCGTATTTATTGTTATTCAAGCAATTAATAATATACTCATATGCCTCTCCAATAGTTTTATTTTTATTTATTGATATAGTAAAGCCAAATTTGAAATTATAATTTAAATAACCTAAAACTTGTCCATAAGCCTTATTAAATCCTTCTAATAACTTATTTTCTCCAATAGCAATATTTATATATTCATCTAAATTTTGATATATATAAAAGTCATTTTCCCCCAATTTTTTACTTGAATGACCTATTTCTGATTCCCTCTCAACCTCCACTCCATATTGTACCTTAAATAACCTCTTTATAATTCTAAAAATCTCGTTACTTATCTCTACTTCACTTTTTTCTCTAATTTCAACAACATGTTCATTTAATAATTTAAAGCAATTATATAACTCTTTTATTATTATTTCTTCTGACCATTTCCCTAAATGGCTACTTATTTTTCTATCCTCATCTCTTTTTTCAATATATGATTCTCTCATATCAGCAGACATTAATTCAGTATATTCATCCAAATTAACGCCTAAAATTAAGTCCACTAATTTAGGCTCATCTAAATATAAATTAACCATCGAATCTACAGAATCTTGTAAAAAATCATGATCTTCAAAACAAAAATCAAAATAACTTTTTATATCTTTTAATTCCTCCAAAATTATCTTAGTTCCATTTTCACTTATATAATCCTCATTTTCATTTATTTCATTAACCAATTCTTCATCTAATTTTATTGGAATATAATCATATTCATAATCCTGAACTGAAACCCACCATTCCATAATATAATATAAACTGGCTTCATATTTAGGTTTCATATAGTATCTAATTACTGGTGACGATATTATCTCATACAGTTCTTCAATAATATCCTTAAACTTATCTCCACCTTGTTTTAGAAACTCTCTTGGAAAAGCATGTGATAACTTTTCTTCAATTGTATATCCATCATTCATATATAAATAATCCCTATATACTTCTATCATTACTTTTAAATTTTCATTGACATATTTATTGATCTTACTATCCACTTCGCTCATCTGATCTGAAAATAAAATTACTCTTATCATTTTCTTTCACCCATATTTGTTATTATTTTACATATATTATATCATACTTTAGCACTCTATCTACAAAGAATGTACTTTAAAATAACGAAATAGACTTATAAGATGAAAAGGTTTATCCATAATTTTACTTATAATCATATTATTCATTTTCTAAATAAATGATTTCTGTATCAATATCTAATTCTCGTCTCCCCCATGAACTCGGATGTCTACCCTCAAATACAATAGCATTAATAAAATCTATATTTTTATCATTCACGGCTTCAAAAATTGCATTATTAACAAATGATCGTAAAGTGTAATATTCATTTCCTTTTTTATCATACTTTGCTTTACATAAATTCTTTTTATCCATATTAATAAAATGTTTATCTTTAGAAATTTTACCTACACATATACTTTCTATATATTCATATCCAATTCCGCTCCTTTTTTCTGAATCCATAATTGCAATAATATCTTTATTGTGACTTCCATTTGTACATAAATTAAATATCACTACTGGCTTAATTCTTTTCAATTCTTCAATAAAATCTTCACGTTTATTTAGATTTAACCACATTTCTAGCCAAAGTCTATCTCTAAATACCTCTGTATCAATACCTAGGCTTGCCTGATATTGGATTGCATTAACAAAAATTATGTCATAATCTTTGTTATCCTCAATACTATTTAATAATATTTTACCTTTTAAATTTAATATATCTATTAAGTTCTTGTCTAAGTTCTTTCCTGTTACACCCATTGCAGGTCCTGTTCCTTGATCCCTATACTCGTGTTTATGAGGACTTTCTAAAACAATAACAATTCTTTTATTTTTACTTTGATCAATAGAATATCTACTGTTTAATTTTTCATTACTTCTTTTTAAACTACTAATATCACTTTTCCCCTCTTTCCATTTAAACTTACCTCCTTCTAATTCCACTGTTCCAACAAATTGATTCGGGCAAACTCTTTCTTCTATTTCATATTCGTTTACTAACTCTGTAATTATCTTTAACACTTTATTTTTATACAATTCTTTTATACCATTTTGCATTTTCACTTCTATTTCCTTATACATTAAATTTATATACTATCTATCCACCTTATCATATATGACCAATATCGTCTATAAAGCAGTTTCTTTATTACTTGGTTCAGTAAAAATATTTTCTTCTTTAATATCACTTAACTCGTTCCTTATTTTATCCTCATAGTCTCTATTAGTTACTACATAAATATTCTCTCTACTTATTAAAGGTACAATCCTATCAACAGTATTAACTAAGAAACTATTATCGTTAATTAGTTTTAAAAACTGCTTTGGTTGATCGGCTCTTGATAGGGGGTATAGCCTACTTCCCTTGCCTCCAGCTAAAATCAGCCCGTATATCACAACTTTTCAACTCCATGTAATGTTATATTATAGTATATGAACTATTTATCACTTTGTGTATTTAATAATTTTTCCATTTTCAATTTAGATTCTTGACTTTTTTACATTTACAATTTATCATAAAAATATAATTAAATATAAATTTCTTTTATTAAGAGGGAGTAGTTTAAAATATAGCATCAACAATCGCGGTTATTTAAACCTGGTGTTATATGCCTAATAATCAAGGTTACCAGACTTTTAATATAATTTTCGCAATGCGTAAATTATATTAGGGGTCTTTTTTTATTACTCAAAAAAGGAGAGAAGATATTATGGACAAGTTTTTTTCAAAATCATCCAAGGATGTTTTAAACCACTTTAATGTGACTAAAGAAGGTTTATCTACTGAACAAGTAAATAAATCAAAAGAGGAAAATGGATTTAATGAATTAACAGAAAAAAAGAAAAAGAGTGTATTAGTTGTTTTCTTAGAGCAATTTAAAGATCTTTTAGTAGGAATATTAATAGTAGCTGCCCTTATCTCTATGGCTACAGGAGATGTTGAAAGCACCCTTGTAATTTTTGCTGTTATTATTATGAATGCTATTTTAGGTACAGTACAAAATGTAAAGGCAGAGCAATCTCTTAATAGCTTAAAAGCACTTTCTTCACCTAATGCTAAGGTTATAAGAAATGGTGTAAAGGTAGAGATACCTTCAAGGGAAGTTGTTCCTGGAGACATAGTTGTATTAGAAGCTGGAGACCTAGTTGTTGCAGATGGTAGAATAATTGAAAGCTTCTCATTACAAGTAAATGAAAGTGCACTTACTGGCGAATCTGAAAGTGTTAATAAATTTGAAGAGGTAATTGATAGCGAAGAAGTTGCACTTGGTGATCAAAAGAATATGGTATTCTCAAGTTCACTAGTTACTTATGGACGTGCTCTTATTGTAGTAACAAATACAGGTATGACAACCGAACTTGGAAAAATAGCTACTTTAATGGAGCAAACTAAAGAAAAGAAGACTCCCCTTCAAATAACTTTAGATGATTTCAGTAAAAAGCTTGCTACAATCATCTTAATAATTTGTATTATTGTATTTGGTTTAAGCGTATATAGACAAACCGAAATATTAGATGCATTAATGTTTGCTGTTGCCCTTGCTGTTGCTGCTATTCCTGAAGCCTTAAGTTCTATTGTAACAATTGTACTAGCTTTAGGTACTCAAAAAATGGCTAAAGAAAATGCAATTATTAAAAATATTAAATCTGTAGAAGGACTTGGTTGTGTATCTATCATCTGTTCAGATAAGACAGGTACATTAACTCAAAATAAAATGACTACAAAACAGATTTTTGTCGATAATAGTTTAATTGAATCAGAAGATATAAAGTTCAATGATAACCTAGTTCAAAAAGATTTAATGAGAGCTGCAATTCTTTGTAATGACTCTACTTCTGTAGATGGAAAAGAAATAGGTGATCCTACTGAAGTTGCTCTTGTTAACTTAGGACATGTTCATTCATTAAACGAGCAGGATGTAAGAGATGAATTTAAGAGATTAAAAGAAATTCCTTTTGATTCAGATAGAAAACTAATGAGTACATTGCACTACATAGATAATAAATATGTTATGTATACAAAAGGTGCATTAGATGTTCTTCTTGATAGAACTACTCATATAAGAACTTCTGAAGGTGTTAAAGAAATAACTCAAGCTGATAAAGATAGAATTTTAAATACAAACCAATACTTATCAGAAAATGGCCTTAGAGTTCTTTCTTTTGCTTATAAGGAATTAGATTCTGAAAAAGAATTGAGTTTAGATGATGAAAACAACTATACTTTCTTAGGATTAATTTCAATGATAGATCCTCCAAGAGTTGAGTCTGCTGAAGCTGTTAAGGATTGTATCATGGCAGGTATCAAACCTATTATGATAACTGGTGACCACAAAATCACTGCTTCTGCTATTGCTAAACAAATTGGTATTCTTCAAGAAGGTGATATGGCTGTAACAGGCCTTGAGCTTGATAAAATGTCTGATGAGGAATTAAACAAAAAACTTTCTCATATATCTGTTTATGCTAGAGTTTCACCCGAAAACAAAATTCGTATAGTAGACGCATGGCAAAACAAAGGAAAAATTGTTGCTATGACAGGTGATGGTGTTAATGATGCTCCTGCTTTAAAACAAGCTGATATTGGTATTGCAATGGGGATAACAGGAACTGAAGTTTCTAAAGATGCTGCTTCAATGATCCTTACTGATGACAATTTTGCTACAATAGTTAAGTCTATTACCAATGGTAGAAATGTTTATAGAAACATAAAGAACTCTATTAAGTTCTTACTATCTGGTAATATGTCCGGTATAATAGCTGTTTTATATGCTTCAATCATGAATTTATCAGTACCTTTTGCTCCAGTTCATCTATTATTTATAAATCTATTAACTGACTCACTTCCTGCTATTGCAATAGGAATGGAGAAATCAAGTAAAGATTTACTAAAAGATAAGCCTAGAGATAGTAAAGAATCTATCTTAACAAAAGACTTTATGATAGAAATAGCATTTGAAGGTTTATTAATTGCAATATTTACTATAATTGCTTTCCACATTGGTTTATCTACTGGAAACAAAGAAATCGCAAGCACAATGGCATTCTCTACTTTATGTCTAGCTAGATTATTCCATGGATTTAACTGTAGAGGTAAGAAATCTGTATTTAGTCTTGGAGTATTCTCTAACAAATTTAGCTGGTATGCATTTGGAACTGGATTAGTATTCTTAAATGCAGTACTATTTATACCACCACTACAAAACTTATTCCAAGTTGCTAGCTTAAGTAGTTCATTGGTTTTAGCCATATACTTATTAGCTTTCTTCCCAACACTTGTAATTCAAGTGTACAAGGTATTTGCTAAAGATAGTGATAGAGCAGAAGAAAAAAATGCAGAAAAAAATTTAAGTATTTAATACAAAAGTAGCTGTTGATTAATTCAACAGCTACTTTTTCCATTCTTACCTCTTTATCTTCTTACCTTAATTATATTCTTATATCCAACATATGTAGTCAAGAAGTATCCACCATAAACCACTATAATTATTATTGCAGTAATTATAGCTGATACTAAAATACTTGACGCCCCAAACATAGATATTACTTTACTAACTATTATAATTCCTACTATAGAGTGAATTATAGCAATCGTGAGAGGCATCATAAAATATATAAATACTTGTGAAAACACTGCTTTATTAATATTATTACTTGATGTTCCTATCTTCTTTAACACTTCATATCTTTCTATATTATCACTTGCTTCTGATAATTGTTGAAGTGCTAATATTGCTGCACTTGATATTAAAAATATTACTCCTAGATATATACCTATATACATTACTGTAACTGACATTCCAACGCTTGCATCATAAGCCATATCTCTAGTTTCCCCTAAAATAAATCCATATTCATCATAGCCATATTTTCTTGTTGTAAATCCTGTAAATACATCATATATTTCATTCTCTATCTTCTCAGACTTCTCCTTATAATTACCACTTAAATAAGTAGTACTTATCTCCATATCCTTTACTACTTCATCAGGTAATACAGCTACCATAAACTTCGTGGCTAATGCACTTGTTTCTAAATTATCTTTCAAAGCTTTTTTATTTATAATCCTATAATCGTTGTTACCAATTCTCATTGTTTTATTATTTTCTATAAACTTATTCACAGCCTTATCATAATCATTCACATTTGATATTAGAATAACTTCATCTTTTTGTGGATTAAATGTACTTTCTCCAGCCATTGCTCTTAACTTATTATAATCTGATATTGCAATACAATCTAAATTCTTATCATAAGAATCCAAATTCTTTTTAACTTTATCATTTCCATAGTTATATATATACTTCTTAATTCCTTCGTTACTTGTATACAAGTTATATGAAAAATATTCTCTAAAAGCATTATTATAATCAAGTCCTATTTTATCTAAAGATTTTGATATATTCGCAATTTCCTCATCCCCTGTTGAAAATGAATAGAAAGTCACATCATAGGGAGTGTTATTTTTTAAAGTTGTTTGTAAGGAATTCTTAAAACTTACCCCTGTAGATAAGAGAGTAATTGTTAAAAATAACATTAAAGAAATAACTGACATAGAAATATATGTAGTATTAACCTTACTATTTATCTGCCTTAGAACAAACATATTTAAATTCTTCAGATAAAATTTTTCACTTTTTTCTAATGCATTAATTAAGAAACCAGATAAAGATAAAAACAATAACACTGTCCCTACTATGCCTAAGATAACAGAAATTTGAACATAGCTAATTCCATTATCAAATCCAAATTTTAAAATTATAAAATAGGCTACTCCTATTAAAATTATTGATAATAGAAATAATAAAAAAGATACTTTTGTACTCTTTATTTTTATGCTTTCATTTTTTCTTCCTGCTCTTAATAAATCTATTAACTTATATTTAGAAATTACCAAAGTATTAAATATCATAACAAGTATAAATATCAGCCCAAAATATAAGGATGTTTTTATAGCTGCGTTAGTAGAAAATACAAAATTGAACTTTGATACATTCACTTCAAATAGTTTTGATGTAAATAAAGATAATCCTTGAGATACCACTACACCTGCCATAAGACCTAACCCAAGTGATAAGAGTCCAATTAAAAAGGTTTCTTTTATTAATAGATAGGATATCTTTCTTTTCCCCATACCTAAGGTCATATATAACCCTATTTCTTTCTTTCTTCTTTTTATTAAAAAATTATTTGCATATATTATTAAAAATCCTAATATAATTGACACAAACACTGATGTCATAGAAATTATTTTAGAAAGCATTTGTATTATTTCAGCTTTACTGTTTGTAACATCCATCATTGCCTTTTGTGATGATATAGAATTAAAAGAATAAAATATACATACAGCAAAAGTTAACGTTAAGAAATATATTGCATAATCCTTAAAACTTCTTTTGACATTTCTAACTGACATTTTAGAATACATTATTTGTGTCACCTCCAAGTAAGGTTACAACCTCAATAATCCTATTAAAAAACTCTTTTCTAGAATCATTTCCTCTAATTAGTTCATTAAATACTCTTCCATCTTTTATAAATAGAATTCTATGGGCATAGCTTGCCGTAAAAGCATCATGTGTAACCATAAGTATTGTAGCATTCATTTCCTCATTTAACTTTTCAAAGGAATCTAATAATAATCTTGACGCTTTAGAATCCAAAGCTCCAGTAGGTTCGTCAGCTAATATTAAAGATGGATTAGTAATTATAGCTCTAGCTGCTGCAACTCTTTGCTTTTGTCCACCCGACATTTCATATGGAAACTTACTTAAAACCTCTTCAATATCTAACTTTCTAGCAACTTCTAAAACTCTATCTCTTATATTTTTAGCTTTTTTCCCCTCTTGGATAGTTAATGCTAATGCAATATTCTCAAAAGCAGTTAAAGTATCTAAAAGATTAAAATCTTGAAATATAAAACCTAATTCTTCTCTTCTAAACTTTTCTATACTTTTAGACTTTAACTTAGTTATTTCCTTACCATTTATTTTAATATTTCCTGTTGTTATATTATCAACAGTAGAAATACAATTTAGCAATGTAGTTTTACCACTTCCTGAGGGTCCCATTATTCCAACAAATTCACCCTCTTCTACATTAAAACTAATGTTATTAATAGCTTTTGTAACATTTCCTTTATTTCCATAATATTTTTCTATATCTTTAACTTGTAAAATCTCTTTCATTTTAGTTCCTCCATCTATCATCTTTAAGCATATTTTATAATTATTTTATCTTTTGTAGTATTGATTAACATTACTCTTACCTTTCATTTTTGAAAGATAAGAAAAAGAAGCTACTTAAATAGCTCCTTCTTATTCAACGGAAATATTATATCTACATTGGTCCATTTATCCTTTTCTGATGTCACTTCTATCCCTATAGATAGCTTTTCACAAAGACTTTTACATATATACAGACCCATACCTGTAGATTTACCATAGACTCTTCCATTTTCTCCTGTAAATCCTTTATCAAATATTCTTTTTATATCTTTTTCTGAAATTCCTACACCATTATCTTTTATCGATAAAATCACTTTTGTATCTTTTGAAATAGATTTTATCTCTATCCTAGGATCATTTTTATCACAGTATTTTATAGAATTAATTAATATTTGATTTATTATAAATTCACACCACTTAGTATCACTAAATACATTTTCATTAACTTCACTTAACTCTAGCTTAATATTTTTATTAATAAAATCTTTGTAGTTTTTTCCTATTATCTTTCTAACTAAATCTCCTAATGAAAACTCTTTGATTATATAATCTTTACTGGTATCCTTGCTCCTAGAGTAATATAATACTTGATCCACATACTCTTCTACTTTACTAATTTCTTCTTTTATACTATTTGTTATTTCATTTCTATTATTATCTATTATTAGTTTACTAGATGCTAAAGGTGTTTTCACTTCATGAACCCATGTCTCAATATACTCTCTATACTCTATTTGCTTTCTTTCATATTCTTTTAAAAATTCATGCATATCTCTATTGGTATCAAATAAAATTTCATATAAAATTTCTCCATCAATAAAGTCTGGTTTATGTATTAGCTCTGATAATAAAAACTTTTTATCTAAATTATTTAAAAGCTCTATTGTTGAAGTATAGTATTCTCTCCTTTTCCAATATTCAATTATTAAAAGTGATGTAATTGGCATACTCCAGGCTAAAATTACTATAATTACATATTCACTCTTTATATTTAAAAATAATAAAAATGCCGAAAAAGTTAATAGAAGAAATAAGTTTACTATTAAAAACATTCCTTTATCTCTTAGATATGCTTTCAAACTCATATTAATATATAACCTAATCCTCTCCTAGTTTCTATAACATTCTTCAACCCTATTTCCTCTAACTTCTTTCTTAGCCTAGTTACATTTACCGAAAGAGTATTATCATCTACATATGCTTCTGAAGACCATAAATACTCCATTAGTTCATCTCTTGATACTATCTTTTCCTTATTTAATATTAAATAATTTAATATTTTCAGTTCATTCTTGGTAAGCTCTGATATATTATTGTTGTAAGATATACTCCCACTAGATAAATTTAGATTAAGTCCATTATGCATTAATAATTGAGATGATGAACTATTAACTCTTCTTAATATAGAACTTATCCTAGCTAATAAGATTTGAGTATTATATGGCTTAGTTATAAAATCATCCGCACCTAGGTTCATACTCATCAACTCATCCATCTCACTATCTCTACTTGTTACAATAATAATAGGTACATCTGACTTACTTCTAATCTCTCTACAAATATAATATCCATCAAAAACAGGTAGATTAATATCTAACAATATTAAATCTGGATTTTCCTCAAAAATGTAATTAATTATATTTTTAAAATCTTTGGGCACTTTAACATCATAGCCGTATTTACTTAAGAACTCTTTCAACTCATTTCTAATCTTCTCTGTATCCTCAACAATAATAATCTTTTGCATTCTTCTTGCTCTCCTTTTATATGTATAGAGAAAGATTATACACCCTTCTCATATAGTTTATCTAAAAAAACTTTTATTTCATCCTCTTCCAAAAAAATTTGTCCTAAGGTCCCATGCTTTAAATCCACTTTTCTTAAAGAGTGAAAATCGGATCCTGCTGTATATATAATTCCTTTTTCTTTAGCCATGCTAATAAAATATTCAGTTTCATTTTCTTTATTCCTATAATATTTAGCTTCAATACCATCAAAATTCAAATTAATTAATTCATTAAAAGCTTCTCTTTTTAATAAGGTTGGATGTGCTAAAACAACAAAAGCTCCATAATGATGTAAAAATTCTACTCCAGCAGAGGTACTTATCTTCCCTCCCTCTGATTTGAAACTTAATTTTCCTTTATGATATATCTGGCACTCTTTAAATTTCCCTTTTTTCATAGAGTTAAGCATCTTTTTAAACTCTTCACCTTCATATCTATTATCTTTAAAATATCCAAGTATATGAACTCTATTTCCTTTGTATCTCGTTGACAATTCAATACCTGGAATAACTTTTACTCCATGAATCTTTCCAACCTTTATTGCTTGTTTATCTCCTGATACAGTATTATGATCTGTTAAAGCAATTATATCAATTTTTCTTTCCTTAGCTAATAAAATAATTTCTCCTGGCTTAAGCTCCCCATCTGACTCAGTTGAATGTATGTGAAAGTCTCCCTTAGTATACATATTACTCCTCATTGAATTAAAGTTATATTATTATTCTATGAACTAAATATTTAACTTCTAATAGAAATTTATTTTATCAACATTAATTTTTCTATCATAAGATAAAATATAGAATATTTATTAAGGAACTTTAAGATGAAAACATTAGTTGCAATTTTTTCTGTT
>ERZ1106969.409-NODE-409-length-46012-cov-49.422395_pt1 | contig 46012 bp, 43 predicted proteins | sample MGYA00403685_ERZ1106969 | MGnify/ENA primary metagenome ERZ1106969 (study PRJEB35170, sample SAMEA104062416) | human gut metagenome | biome: human gut; feature: human-associated habitat; material: faeces | place: Denmark | collected 2012-05-18 ... | reverse complement strand
TGGGTTCGATTTCTCAGAGCACTAAAGTGCTCTTCGGTCGTGCCAGAGCAGAGGTTCTTTGAACCTCTTGGCCGCAGGACCTCTTGGCACCCGTCTCGCGCGTGTGGAGGAGGGATTGACGCGCAGATGCGGAGGTCTCTTATGAGACCTCCTGCTGCGCTGGGATGTGCGAGAATGAAGGTGTGGAATGGGATGCCGCAGGTTCGGAGCCATATATTGTGGCTCCTGCTGCGGCTGGATTGTGCAAGAATGTATTAGTGTTTTTTTATTTCCACACAGCATCGATTTTATGGTATTATATTGTCATATCTATGAATGAACAGAGAGATATAGAAATTAAAGCAGATGAACTGAAAGAGAGGAAGATACAATTATGGTAAATCCGGCATCGATAATGAAGTTAATGAATGCTAAGAATAAATTTGCAGCTAATCATCCTAAATTTTCTGCATTTTTGAATGCGGTTTTTAAAGGCGGTATACAGGAGGGAACTATTATAGAGATTACTGTTACTAAGCCCGGTGAGGCACCTATAACATCTAATCTCAGGGTTTCGCAGTCGGATATTGAGCTTATGCAGGAATTACAGAACATTTCCAAGTAGTTTTATATAGAGTTTTATATGGATAATATTTTAGTGGATTTTTATTTTATATAAATATATAATGAAGAATATAACTTTAATGATTGCATGATTAGAAATTGGGAGCATGATAGAAATGTTTAATAATATTGATAAGGATCCGGGACTCAGCATTATAATTGTAGGCTGCGGCAAGGTCGGTTCTACACTTGTAGAGCAGTTAATCAAAGAGGGACATGATATTACAATTATTGATAAGAACAGACAGAAGGTTCAGAATTTGTCAGATGTATATGATGTAATGGGACTTGTTGGTAATGGCGCAAGTTACAGTGTCCAGAAGGAAGCAGGAATAGACCATGCAGACCTTCTGATAGCAGTTACTGATTCTGATGAGCTTAATCTGTTATGCTGTACGGTAGCAGGAAGAGTGGGCAAATGTGCGGCTATAGCAAGAGTGCGTACACCTGATTATAGTGAGGAAATTGGCTATTTAAGAGAAAAGCTTGGACTTGCAATGATTATTAATCCTGAGTTTGAGGCTGCGAGCGAGGTTGCGAGAGTGCTTTATCTTCCAACTGCACTGGAGATTAACACATTTGCACACGGACAGGCTGAGATGATTAAGATTAAGATACCGGAAGGCAATGTGATTAATGGACAGACGCTTGCCCAGATAAGCAAAGCAGTACCTGTAAATATACTTATCTGTGCTATAGAGCGTGGAAGGGAAATGTATATACCATCAGGTAATACTATTGTAAAATCCGGAGATATTATTTCATTTATTGCTTCAAGACATAATGCAAGAGAGTTTTTAAAGAGAATAGGTTTTCATACTAACCAGGTTAAGAACACCATGATTATAGGTGGTGGAAAGGCTGCATATTATCTTGGCAAACAGCTTCTTAATATGGGAATAGAAGTTAAGATTATTGAAAGTGACCAGAAACGTGCGCAGGAACTCAGTATGCTTTTGCCTGATGCGATAATAATTCATGGAGACGGCACAGATGAGGATATTCTTAAGGAAGAAGGAATAGAATATGTTGAATCATTTGTTCCACTCACTGGAATTGATGAGGAAAATATAATGCTTACATTGCACGCAAAACAGGTATCATGCGCAAAAGTTATTACTAAGATTAACAGAATAACTTTCAGGGATGTGATAGACAATCTTGACCTTGGTAGTGTTGTATATCCAAGATACATTACTGCGGAAGCTATTATTGCGTATGTAAGGGCGAAGAAGGAATCTATGGATAGTGACATAGAGTCACTTTATCATTTATTTAACCAGAGGGCAGAGGGCATAGAGTTTAAGATTGATAAGGAATCTGAGGTTACTGATGTACCGCTCATGGATCTTAATCTTAAAGACAATCTGCTTATAGCTTTAATTAACAGAAATGGACGTATAATAATACCAAGTGGTAGTGACAGTATCAAAGTTGGTGATTCGGTAGTAGTAGTTACCAAGCACACAGGCTTCAATGACATAAAGGATGTTTTGAAGTAGAAATATAAGTGCATTTGGTGATTTGGAGGCATTATGAACAGCTCAATTGTTAGAATTATACTTGGAAAAGTGCTTATGCTTGAAGCTTTGCTTATGCTTATTCCTTGTGGGGTGGCATTGGTATATGGAGAGAATTCAGGTTATGCATTTCTGATTACAGCAGGCTTTTCTTTAATAACAGGATACCTGATGACAATAAAGAAGGCGAAAGATACGGTGTTTTACCTGAAGGAAGGCTGTGTTGCAACAGCATTCAGCTGGATACTTATGAGTATCTTTGGGTCACTTCCGTTTGTTATAAGTAAGGAAATACCAAGCTTTACCGATGCATTATTTGAGACTATTTCCGGTTTTACAACAACAGGCGCAAGTGTGCTTAGTGATGTGGAAGTACTTTCACACTGCATGCTTTTCTGGAGAAGCTTTACACACTGGATTGGAGGAATGGGAGTTTTAGTATTCTTGCTTGCCATAATTCCGCTTACCGGAGGCTCCAATATTAACCTTATGAGAGCAGAAAGTCCTGGACCATCTGTAGGGAAGCTTGTTCCTAAGGTAAAATATACTGCAAGACTTTTATATATAATATATATAGTCATGACAATTATTGAAGTCATACTTCTGTTGTGCGGAGGGACTTCATTATTTGATTCACTTACATTGTCATTTGGTACAGCGGGTACCGGTGGATTTGGTATTAAGAATGACAGCTTTGTGAGTTATACACCTTATGTACAGTGGGTTGTAACTATATTTATGATTCTTTTTGGAGTCAATTTTAATATGTATTATCTTCTTCTGTTTAGAAAATGGAAACAGGCATTCAGCATGGAAGAAGTTAAAGCATATTTGGGTATAATTTTTGTTGCAATAGCGATAATATTTGTACAGATATATAACTCAGCTATGGATGTTGCAGAAGCTTTAAGACATGCTTCATTCCAGGTTGCATCTATAATAACGACAACCGGATTTTCAAGTGTTGACTTTGACTTATGGCCGCAGACGGCGCGGACTGTACTTGTAATTCTTATGTTTATAGGTGCGTGTGCAGGAAGTACAGGTGGTGGCATTAAAGTCTCAAGATTTGTTATAACCATTAAGACTGTATTTAAGGAAATGTATTCGTATATTCATCCAAGGAGTGTTAAGACAATCAAGATGGATGGTAAGCCTGTAGAAAAGGAAACATTAAGATCTATAAATGTATATTTCATAACATTTATTGTGTTGTTTACATTTTCAGTTCTTCTGGTATCTTTGGAAGGCAAAGATTTAACAACTAATTTTACTGCGGTTGCGGCTACTATTAACAATATCGGACCGGGACTAAGTCTTGTGGGACCAACACAGAATTTTGGTTCGTTTGGTATTTTTTCAAAATATGTATTGATGTTTGATATGCTCGCGGGAAGATTAGAATTATTCCCATTGCTTATTTTATTCCATCCTGTTTTATGGAAGGATTTATTTACTACACGTTTTACAGGGAAAAGGCACAGACTCTAGAATTGATGGGCTTTCGGGGAGGTATGCTTATGAATATGTTTGATTATCTTGAATGGCGTGGCGATTTGACATTTGACGTGTCGGAATTTAATGATGTTGATAATCTTATTTTGTCGCAGATAGCGTATGTGGGTTTCAAGGGAGTGATTCCTGAAGCCGGGCAGCGTGGCGATATAAGCCTTAAAAATGCGGCAGACTATTTTTTTCAATTGCATACTGAGGAAGAATTAAAAAAAGATAAATCATTTATTGCCGGAGCACCATTTCTTATGAGAGAGGCTGCTAAAACTGAAAGGTTTGGAAATGTAAGGCTTTCCAAGTATGAAGAGGTAGTAGATGAGGATGAGGAAATGCAGTTTGCAGCGTTTCATGCAAAGCTGCCTGACGGAACTGTTTATATAGCGTTTAAGGGAACTGATGATACACTTGTAGGCTGGAAAGAAGATTTTAACATGAGTTTTATAGTGCCTGTTCCTTCGCAGGAAGAGGCGGTAACATATGTTAATTCAACAGTTACAAGAATGATGGGAAAGGTAATGTTCGGAGGACATTCAAAGGGCGGAAATCTTGCTATATATGCGGCTGCATATGCAGCTCCCAGAGTAAAGAAAAAGATAATAAGAGTATATAACAATGATGGCCCTGGGTTTGATAAGAATATAATTAAGAGTAATGATTATAAGCAGATATGTCCGCTTATCAAAGGGATAGTGCCACAACATTCGGTTGTCGGAATGCTTCTTGAACATAATGAGGATTATATAGTTGTGGAGAGCAGCCAGACAGGACTTATGCAGCATGATGCTGCATCATGGCAGGTAAAGGGCAGGGAATTTGTTAAGGTTGACAAGCTGAGTAAGGAAAGCATGGCACTTAATAAGGCTTTAAGAAACTGGATAAACAGTATAGATATTGAAGAGAGAAAACATTTTGTGGATACGTTATTTGGACTTATCAGTGCAAGTGGTGCAAAGAATCTGTCCGATATTACCAAGGATAGATTTGCAAGTGCTAACGCATTGATTAAATCATACAATGCCTTGGATAAAGACAGCAGAAATATGATAAGACGTCTGCTTATGTCCCTTGGTGGGCAGATAGGCAGGGTTAGAAGACGTAAAGCATAAAGGAGGCAGTCAGATAACATTATGATAAAATTATTAATTGGTGCAGCTATACTTTTTGTAGTTATTGCAGTATATGTATTGGTGTCTTACCTGCATGATAAGAGTGGACTTTCTGGCGGATGTACAGGGAACTGTGGCTCTTGCAGAATGAATACCGGATGTGATAAAGAGAAAAAGTAAACATAAGAAGTCAAAGAAAAGGACTGAGAGACATGACAAAAGAATATAAAAAGAAGGCAAAACTGTTAGGGAAAAATATGAATGAAAAGTCTAAGTTTGCAATTCCTTTGGTGGAATGTATTTTGGAATGTTTTGAAATTGTCTTTACCGAACAGGAAATTGATCATATGCTTCTCATGGAAGAAGGCTATTATACTAAAGCTGATCTGAAGAAATTATGGGATTTGGATGATGATAATTTTGAAAAAGAATTTTCATCAATAAGAGATAAAGGCGGAATATGGCAGAGCAAGGGCGAAGGCGTTTACGATGTGACACCTATTTTTCCGGGCTGGATAGAATTGTTTGCATCAGGACCTGTTACGGAGCAAAGAAAGGCGCTGCTTTCTAAGTTTGGTGAGTTTGAGGATGTTCTTAAATCGTTAAATATAGCTCCGGTAAGGGCTTATATGAATCATGTTAATACTAAGAACATGCAGACGGAAGAAGGCAGAATGTCTACGATTGTTGCAAGGGGCACTAAAAAGAGAGTTATAGGACTTAATAAAAAGGTTGATGCAGCACAGACAGTATTTACAGGAAATGAAGTATTTGAGATAATTAAGAGGCATAAAGATGAACTGGCAGTAATGAACTGTTTCTGCCGTGTGAAGAAAATGCTTGAAGGACATGATTGCGATTATGATATGCCTATGGAAGCGTGCCTTTCGGTGGGAAGAATGGCAGTACAGCTTGAAAATGCAGGTGTTGCAAGACATGTTACATATGATGAAGCGGTTAAGCTTATAGGGAAACTGGAGGATAAAGGGTGTATACATACTTTGTATCATTATGGTACTTATTCGCCTAACGAAGAAATAATAATATGTAACTGCTGTATAGACTGCTGTTTTTTGTATTCAAGCTACAGAGAAGGCGCATTATCACAGCTTCTTATGAAGGCTTATTATAAGCCGGAGATAATAAATGAGGATAAATGTGTAGGATGTAACAAATGCAGTAAATATTGTCCTACAGATGCAACATGGTTTGATAAAAAGGAAAATAAATTAAAATATATATATGACAAATGCATAGGCTGTGGGCAATGCGTAACACAATGTCCATTTGAAGTAAGATACATGGAAAAAGATGAAAGAAATGTATTTGTAAAAACAGAAAAGCGTAATTGGGGAGGTGCAAGGTGATAGATATTTATCGTACAGATCATCAGGTGTTACATAAGCTTGAGACATTTGATGAAGGATGCTGGATTAACATGGTTAATCCAACCAGCAAAGAACTTAAAATGATTTCGGATGAATATGATATAGATATGGCAGACCTTGCTACTGCGCTGGATGATGAGGAAAGCTCACGTATAAGTCTGGAAGATGGATATACCCTTATTCTTGTTGATATTCCATCTCCGGAGGTAAGACATGAAAGAAAGATGTATACAACAATTCCTCTTGGTATATTGTTAAAGAGTGATACAATAATAACAGTATGCAGGGAGGATACGCCGGTACTTAATTATTTTGTGAGAAATAAAGTAAAAGAATTCAGTACAAAGAAGAAAATGCGTTTTATATATCAGCTCTTATTCCGATCTGCCATGCTGTATCAGGCATGTCTTCGTGGGGTTGATAAGAAGCGGACAGAGATAGAGGAACATGTTGGAGGAAATACTCAGGATACAGATTTGATTGAACTTCACGAACTTGAATCAACACTGGTATATTTTGCAACATCCCTTCGTTCTAACATTATAGTCCTTGAAAGACTTAGGAGATATAAAAGACTTGAACAGTACCCTGAAGATATGGAAATACTTGAAGATGTAATGGTCGAGTTCCAGCAGGCTGTAGAGATGACAACCATATACAGGGATGTCATTGATGGTACCAGGGAGCTGCTGTCATCGGTTATTGATAACAGGCTTAATAATGTAATGAAATACCTTACTTCAATAACAATAGTAATGGCAATTCCTACAATAATTTCAGGTATTTACGGAATGAATGTATCGGGAAAATGGATGCCGCTTGCGGAAACTCCATATGGCTTCGGTATCATTTGTACTGTTATTTTAATTATATGTGTTGTTACACTCTGGATATTACATAAGAAAAAAATGCTATGAAAATATGAATCAGAGGTGCTTGTATGTTTAACAGAAAACAGAGAATGTCTAATGCACAGGTTATTGCATTGGGCTTTATTGTTGTAATAATTATTGGAACATTTTTTCTTACGCTGCCTATAGCAAGCAGAAATGGTGAATGGACCAATCCTATTGATGCGTTGTTTACAGCGGTAAGTTCAACGTGCGTTACAGGGCTTGTAGTGGTGGATACATATACACATTGGACCGTATTTGGACAGCTTGTAATATTGTTTATGATACAGATAGGCGGATTGGGATTTATCACAATGGGAGTTATGCTTTCACTCCTTTTAAAGAAGAAAATAGGACTTGCAAACAGAAGCCTTATTCAGGAAAGTGTTAATTCCATGTGCTTGTCGGGAGTTGTAAGGCTCGTAAGACATATACTTGTTGGAACTTTATGCTTTGAACTGATTGGTGGTATATTTTTGTCGATAAGATTTGTTCCAAAAATGGGATTTTTGAGGGGAATATATAACGGATTGTATCATTCGGTTACGGCGTTTTGTAATGCCGGTTTTGACCTGATGGGAAGATATAGTGAGTATTCTTCGCTGTCGGGCTGGTATGACGATGCAGTTGTAAATATAACGATAATGTTGCTTATAATTGTAGGTGGGCTTGGATTTATTGTATGGGATGATATATATTACAATGGCCTGCATTTAAAAAAATACAGTCTTCATACTAAAATAGTTCTTGTAAGTACAGCGGTACTTGTATTTGTTCCGGCATTTTTATTTTCTGTATTTGAAAGAAATGGACTTATGAAGGATATGTCTTTATATGAAAAAATAATTACTTCGCTGTTTGCTTCGGTAACGGCAAGGACTGCTGGATTTAATACGATAGATGTTGGCAGCATGTCGCAGGCATCAAAGCTTCTTACAGATATTTTGATGTTTATCGGTGGCTGTCCGGGTTCTACAGCCGGAGGTGTAAAGACGACCTCTGTTGTGGTAATCATTGTTTATATATGGTCTAATCTCCGTAATATGTCAGGCTGTAATATAGGAGGCAGGCGTATAGGGGATGAGGATGTAAAGAAAGCAAGTATGGTGATAGGACTTAATTTTATCCTTGCTTTGACAGCACTGCTTATAATAACAAGTGTGCAGGGCTTTAATATGGATGATTTGCTGCTTGAAGTATTTTCAGCTATTGGAACGGTTGGATTATCGACAGGTATTACAAGACAGCTTAACATAGTTTCCAAAGTAGTTATTATGATGCTTATGTATTGCGGAAGAATCGGAAGCATGACATTTGCACTTACGTTTGCTTATAAAAGGCAGAAACCACCGGTTCTTTTGCCGGAGGAACATGTGAACATAGGATGATTATCAGAGATATTTTGATTACGTTTTTGCGGTTAATTTAATGATATTTGACATAAATTAAATGATATTTTAGATTTGGGAGGTTTATCGTGAAATCAATATTAGTAATAGGAACAGGAAAATTTGGACATCATTTATGCAATAAATTAATTGAGCTTGGTGATGAAGTTATGGTTGTTGATAAACAGGAGGACAGAATCAGGGATTTGTTTTCCAAAGTTACAAGCGCAAGAATTGGGGACTGCACTAACCCGGATGTATTAAAAAGCCTTGGAATAGGAAATTTTGATGTGGTAGTTGTATGTATTGCAGAGAATTTCCAGAACAGCCTTGAAACAACCAGCCTTGTAAAAGAAATGGGTGCAAAATATGTTATAAGTACAGCAAGCAGAGATATACAGGCGAAGTTCCTGTTAAGAAACGGTGCAGATGAAGTTATATATCCTGACAGGGATGTTGCGGTTAATCTGGCTGTTAAATGTAGTGCGAACCATGTATTTGATTATATTGAACTTACGGATGAATATTCTATTTATGAAGTTCCGGTGCTTCCTTCATGGGTTGGAAAAACTATAAAAGAGGCAGATGTAAGAGCTGAATATAATGTTAATATTATAGCTATTGTATCGGGAGAAGACATTAACGTAATGCCATCAGTTAAGTATGTTTTTAAGGATACCGACCATATTAAGATTATAAGCAGTAAACAGGATTTTAATAATTTGGTTAAACATATGTAGAAATAAAAATAACAGGCTGCAATTCTTTCACAATAAGAATTGCAGCCTGTTTTAAAGCTATGCCCCCAAAAGAAATATTATTTATAAATTTCCTGCCAGCGTGATACCATCTCTACGGCATCAACTTCTGATGAAACTTTTGTTACAATAACCCCATCAAGATATATCTCGTATACCGGGAATTTTTTAGTGCTGTTTCCATGATATACCTCGACTTTATTGTACTTTACGCGTTCCATTAAGTGAACCCTCCTCATAAAATGATATTTATTGCGAACTAACAATATGTTGTATTATATCACATAAATTGTAATATGAAAACACTATATCAAGTATTGGTACCAAAGTACTAATTACATGAAATAATTCAAAAAAATGATAAAAAACAATGGAAATAAGGCTGAAATATCTTGTTAAAAAATCCGATATACTATATAATTAATTTAAATTTTATTCGTTGAAATTAAGATTATTTATTTCTTTGTAGTTGGGGGACTATACAGGGATTGCATAGATACAGTATGGGAGAAATAAAATATTGCAAGAGGAGAAGGTTATGAGCACAACAGAAAGCGGTAAAGTCGATAAGGATTGGAGTTTAATCCACCGCATGGACAGAAGACTTGCTTCAATAGACAAGTATTATCTTACACATGTATCTAATAAGGCATTTAGCGATTATTTTGAGAATGGTTCATATGGCTGCCTTACAGAGTTTATACGTCCGGATGAAAGAGATAGACTGACAGAATTTATTGATACATTTGACGGAACATATAAGAGTGAAGTGTTCTGGTTTAAGAATTATAAAGGGGAATACAGACTTAATATTTTAAGACTTTTGTCAGAGGCTGCAGGCTCCAAGGACAGAAGTATTAATATTGAGATGATTGATATTGATAATCTTGTCAAGGTTAATGATAATCTGAGAAGTGATGTAATGAAGCATCGTATTATGCTTGGTCTTACAGGTAGTTTTACATTTACATATTCAAGAGAAGACAACGTATTCAGCATGTACAGATATGAACAGGTTGGGAGAGAAATTCTGTATAAGATGGATATAGATGAGTGGAAGCAGGAAATGTCAGATAAGAATTATATTCCTAAAGGTGACATGGCAATGTTTAATAATCTGGTAAGCCAGATTAAGACATATGTGCAGTCATTTTCTGTAAAGCTTTCCACTAGTATGAGAACTCAGGGACAGGTTATGGAAGAGGTCCGTTTTATCGGAACTTTATACAGAGACCATGATGGGGAGAAATGCGTTATAGGACGTGTGCTGTCAGAAGAGACGCTTAACAGACACAGCCAGATGGTCGAGATGATAGAAGAACTTACATATGATGCACTTACCAGGGTATATAATAAGAAGACCATTACAGAATATGCTATAAAACTTTTAAAACAGGAGAAGCGGAATAAGGTTACTATAGTAATTCTTGACGTTGACCATTTTAAAAAGGTTAATGATATATATGGACATATGTATGGAGATAAGGTTCTTGCAAGAGTAGGAAAGAAGCTTAAAGAAATAGTTGGAGATGACGGAACCATTGGCCGTATAGGCGGTGATGAGTTTATGATAGTTTTTAACGGAATTAATGATGACAGATTATTAAGAGGAATGTTAAGGGCTATAAGAACTCAGATAAAGTGGGAATTTACCGGAGATTTTGAGGACTTTATGATTACCTGTTCAATAGGTGCAGCGTTTAGTCCTAATAACGGAACAGAATATGAAGAGTTATTTAAGAAGGCAGATTATTGCCTTTATATAGCCAAGGAAAAGGGTAGAGACAGATATGTATTCTTCAGGGATGAGCTTCATAAGAAATCATACGAACAGTCTGTTTCTGAATCAATAGAAAAGAAGGCAGAGAATGCGGGTAGGGAAATGAAAGAATTAAGATATATTTCCCGCATGATGTCTGAGTATAACATTGACAGAAGAATGGCTGTTTCCAATATGTTTAAGCATATGATGGAATTTTATAATGTTGACTGTATCAATGTATTTTATGGTGAAGATCTTAAAAGAGTATATACAGCAGGAACAGTAAGTAATAACAGCGAAGATGCGATGTATGTGTATACAGAAGGCTTTAAGAGGCTGTTAGGGGACAGCCTTCATGCTGAAATTGGATTTGTCGGACATAAATTTGACGTGGCACCGGAATTCTGTGAGGCAATGAAGGAAAGAAGAATATTTGCAACTATACAGTGCATTATTGGCTCGGCAGATGATATAAGGGGAGTGCTTACTCTTGATAAATGTAAAGAGTCATCACAGTGGGCTGAGTATGAGGTTGAATGTGCGACCATAGTAGCATCGCTGCTTACTGCAATGGAAAAGGAAAACGAAAGACAGGATACTCCACTTTTAATATGATAACAATTTTATATATCAAGATATAGTGTATACATTGACTTGATACCCAATATGTTGTAAAATTTACCTTGTTCAGCAAAGAAGATATTGTGTAGCCGGATTGCTGTAAACAAGGTATTTTTACGTGATAAAGCCTTAAAAGCTTTGTTACGGTAGAATAAATAAAAGACTATTAAAGAATTAGGAGAGGGTTTTACTATGAAGATTATTAAACGTAGTGGTTCAGAGGTTACGTTTGACATATCTAAGATTATGGCGGCTGTTACTAAAGCTAATAATGAAGTCGTTCATAGTGAAAGATTGTCAGAAGAACAGATTGAGATGATTTCTGCAAATGTGGAAAACATTTGTAAAGAAATGAACAGATCTTTAAGTGTCGAAGAGATACAGGATTTGGTAGAAAATCAGATTATGAATCTTAGAGCATTTGCAGTAGCAAGAAAGTATATCACATACAGATATAAGAGGGCGCTTGTTCGTAAATCAAACTCTACAGATGAGCAGATACTCAGTCTGCTTGAATGTAATAACGAAGAAGTTAAGCAGGAAAATTCAAATAAAAACCCTACTGTAAATAGTGTTCAGAGAGATTATATGGCAGGTGAAGTTAGTAAGGATATTACTAAGAGACTTCTCCTTCCTGCAGATATAGTTGATGCACATGAACAGGGACTTATACATTTTCATGATGCTGATTATTTCGCACAGCATATGCATAACTGCTGTCTGGTTAACCTTGAAGATATGTTACAGAATGGTACTGTAATCAGCGAGACTATGATTGAAAAGCCACATAGCTTCTCTACAGCTTGTAATATAGCAACACAGGCAATAGCACAGATTGCAAGCTCACAGTATGGTGGACAGAGCATATCACTTGCTCACCTTGCTCCATTTGTACAGATAAGCCGAGATAAATTTGTTAAGCAGGTAAGAGAAGAATTTGAAAAGACAGGAATAGAGGCAACTGAAGAAAAGATTAAAGAGGTTGCAGAATTAAGAGTCCGTGATGAGATTAAACGTGGCGTACAGATGATACAGTATCAGGTCATTACACTTATGACAACTAACGGACAGGCTCCGTTTGTAACTGTATTTATGTATCTTGATGAAGTTCCGGAAGGAAGAACAAGAGAGGATTTAGCACTTGTTACTGAGGAAGTATTAAGACAGAGAATGCAGGGCGTTAAGAATGAAAAGGGTGTATGGATTACACCGGCATTCCCTAAGCTTATATATGTTCTTGAAGAGGATAATATAAGAGAAGGCAGCAAGTATTGGGAATTAACAAAGCTTGCGGCTGAATGTACAGCTAAAAGAATGGTTCCTGATTATATTTCAGAGAAGAAGATGAAGGAATTAAAGGTCGATAAGAATGGAGAAGGACAGTGCTTCCCATGTATGGGATGCAGAAGTTTCCTTACACCTTATAATGACCCTGAAACAGGAAAGCCTAAGTATTATGGAAGATTCAATCAGGGCGTAGTTACACTTAACCTTGTTGATGTGGCATGCTCTTCAGGAAAAGATATGGATAAGTTCTGGTCTATTCTTGATGAAAGACTTGATTTATGTAAACGCGCACTTATGTGCAGGCATTACAGACTTAAAGGAACACCTTCGGATGTTGCACCAATTCTTTGGCAGAACGGAGCACTTTCAAGACTTAAGAAGGGTGAGACTATTGATAAGCTTCTTTATGGCGGATATTCAACAATTTCTCTTGGATATGCAGGACTTTGTGAATGTACAAAATATATGAAGAATGTATCACATACAGATCCAGAAGGAACAGAATTTGCTCTTAAAGTAATGAGATACCTTACTGATACATGCAAAAGATGGGCTGAGGAAACTAATATAGATTTCTCTCTTTATGGAACACCACTTGAATCAACTACTTATAAATTTGCAAAATGCCTTCAGAAGCGTTTTGGAAAGATTCCGGGCGTTACAGATAAGAATTATATTACAAACAGCTACCATGTTCATGTAACAGAGAACATAGATGCATTTACAAAGCTTAAGTTTGAATCACAGTTCCAGGAGTTATCACCGGGAGGAGCTATAAGCTATGTAGAGGTTCCTGATATGCAGAATAATATTCCTGCTGTTCTTTCAGTTATGCAGTACATTTATGATAACATCATGTATGCAGAGCTTAATACTAAGAGTGATTATTGTCAGGAATGTGGATATACAGGTCAGATTCAGATAATTACAGATGAAGATGGCAAGCTTATATGGGAATGCCCTAACTGTGGTAACAGAAACCAGGACAAGATGAATGTTGCAAGACGTACATGCGGCTACATCGGAACACAGTTCTGGAATCAGGGAAGAACACAGGAGATTAAAGAAAGAGTATTGCATTTATAAAAATGTAATTATTTATAAAAAAACTGTTTTTTAAAAAATATAAGCAGACTTTTTGTCTTGTAGGCTGAAAAAGAGCTGTACACTAATTCTTTAGTGCGGCAGCTCTTTTTTACTGCGATATCAGCATTTTATATTCGGACTCTTTATGTTCAGAATCTTCTTAATGGATTGCCGCATCTTGGACAATAGAAGATAAATGAGTTACATACATTGCCACATTTTATGCAGGGAAAGTAATATACAGGAGGCTGGTTTTTCCAATTAGGTCCAAAACCATAATTATATGGTGTATTATTGTTATACGGATTGGGATTACCGTTTGCATTGTAATAGTTGTAATACTGCTGTTGTGGTGCCTGCGTAAAATACTGAGGATATGCCTGATACATGCGCTGATAAATAATCTGATCCTGCTTGGATGAAATATTTATTCTTACAATGGCGGCAATGTCCATAATAATTACAAATATAAAGAACAGTATTATTGTAAGCAGCGTGCTGTGAAACAGGCAGAAATCATAAAATCCATGAAGCAGTACAGGAATGACAAACGATAATATCAGGTGTGTATTTTTTGAGGCTGTTTTGCCGGCTGATTCATCATATTTGGCAAGACCATAGTAATAGCCCATGAATACTGCATCTATGGCATGCGATGGAACTGATAATAGGGCACGCATTATTGCTGTGTGAAATCCACCCTGAAATACATAAAGAATATTTTCTAAGGTGGCAAAGCCTAAAGAGACTAGCATAGCATACACTATGCCATCGAATTTGTGATTGAAATCCTTGCAGTTCCATGTCCTTATATAAGTGAATAACAGCTTGAAGCCTTCCTCAGCAAGTGCAATAACAAAAAATGAATAGACAAAATTGTAAATAAGGGAGTCTGCATAAAAGAAAATATTTACAATCAGCTCACCTACTGTCTCTACCATTATAGCCGGTATTATTGAACCTACACCCAGTAAGAAAAGCTGTATAAGAAGTCCCACAGGTTCTTTATCGTGAGAATCTTTATAGTAAATGTATGTTATTAAAACCAGCGTAGGAAATATGGCAAGCAAAAGAAGCAGTGTATAATTCATATTAAACAATCCCCATTTCTTAACATTCTAAACAGAAATAATTATAATATAAGTATATGATAGAAGACATATATTGAAAAGCACTTTGTTACAAATGTTGACTTTTTATATGCAGATGTTATACTTAAATAAATATTGTGTTCTGGGGAGCTATAAGTTATAACAGCAAGATTTTTGGTTATAGGTTTATGGCTGAGAGGGACATTTGTCCGACCCAAGACCTGATGTGGATAATGCCACCGTAGGGAGAATTAATCATAGTTATTTATCAGGGTAAGTGCCTGATAATCTTCGGAATATTATTGTGTTATATATGCATGGTAATTTATCTTTTTTAATTATTTCCCAAACTACAGACATTTTCATATTAGAACAATAAAGATTAATAAATACCTGAGTTACAGGAGAACGGAGGCTATTGTGGAATATACTACACAGATGGATGCTGCCAGAAAAGGAATTATAACTGAGCAGATGAAAATAGTTGCTGATAAAGAGAAAATGGATGTCAACGAATTAAGAGAACTTATTGCAAAGGGACAGGTTATCATTCCTGCCAATAAGAATCATAAATGTCTTGATCCAAGCGGAATAGGTGATAAGCTTCGTACTAAGATTAATGTTAATCTTGGAACATCAAGAGACTGTGTTGATATGGATATGGAGCTTGACAAGGTTAATAATGCTGTAAAGATGGGTGCAGAAGCCATTATGGATTTAAGCTCATTTGGTGATACACAGAAATTCAGAAGAAAGCTTACTTCTGAATGTAGTGCCGTAATCGGAACAGTTCCTATTTATGATGCGGTTGTTTACTATCATAAGGCATTGAAGGATATAACTGCACAGGAATGGCTGGATATAGTTGAAATGCATGCCAAAGACGGTGTAGACTTTATGACAATACATTGTGGTATTAACAAGGCTACAGCTAAGAGATTCAGAGCAGACAAGAGACTTATGAATATTGTTTCAAGAGGCGGTTCTATAATTTATGCATGGATGGAAATGACAGGAAATGAGAATCCATTCTATGAGTATTATGACAGAGTCCTTGAAATATGCAGGGAATATGATGTTACAATGAGCCTTGGTGATGCATGCAGACCTGGTTGTATCATGGATGCTACAGATATATCACAGATTGAAGAGCTTGTAACATTGGGAGAGCTTACAAGAAGAGCATGGGAAAAAGATGTTCAGGTTATGATTGAGGGACCGGGCCATATGCCAATCAATCAGATTCAGGCTAATATGGAAATTCAGAAAACAATATGTAAGGGAGCACCATTCTATGTACTTGGACCTCTTGTTACAGATATTGCACCGGGATATGACCATATCACAGCAGCCATTGGTGGTGCTATAGCAGCTACATATGGTGCATCATTCCTTTGCTATGTAACACCTGCTGAACATTTGCGCCTTCCGGACCTTGACGATGTTAAAGAGGGTATAATTGCATCTAAGATAGCAGCTCATGCGGCTGATATAGCAAAAGGTGTTCCGGGAGCTATTGACTGGGATTATAAAATGGATAAAGCAAGAAAGGTGCTTGACTGGGAGGCTATGTTTGACGTAGCTATAGATCCTGAAAAAGCAAGAAGATACAGAGCATCTTCTAAGCCTGAAAAAGAAGATACATGTTCAATGTGCGGAAACTTCTGTGCGGTTAAGAACATGAATAAGATAATGGACGGAGAAATCGTAAGTATCTTTGATGAATAAAATATAAAATAAAAAAACAGACAGTGATGTGTAAGTGGTTTTGAGAGAGTATCTTAATCCTGAAACATATCACTGTCTGTTTTTTATTATTGATATTACATTACGCTGTTTTCTTCAAGTTCCTTGCGTGAAGCTCTTTTGAAAAGCTTTGCATAATCTACTACATATAATGCAACATATAAAACAGCCATAAGAATAATTGCACCAAATACATCTGATACGGCGTGCTGTTTTAATAATACTGTTGACATACATATAAGTATGCATAATACAAGAGAACATGCTCTTATTACTTTATGTTTCTTTAATGCTTCACATTTGTTAAGTGCTATGTGTACTGCAAGAGAGTTATATACATGAACACTTGGAAATACATTGGTTGAAGTGTCTATTCCGTAAAGTCCTTTGATGATTTTTCCACAGAAATTATCAGGAATATAGCCAGGCCTTAACGTCAGTCCGTTAGGATATATTGTGCAGATAAACATTGCTATGGACATTCCTATGATTAATGATAAGGCAAATCTTAAGAATTCTTTGTCACTTGCTTTAAACAGCATAAATACACAGGAAAGTATAACGTAGAAAAACCACATTATATAAGGAATTATGAAATACTCACAAAAAGGTATTAAATCATCTATTGCACCGTTCATAATGTGCATATCTGGATGACTCATTGTAATGGTTCTTTCCAGATAGAAAAACCATGGCAGATATATAAATACATAGAGGGCACAAAGCCATCTCCAGTTCTTTTTAAGAAAAGTTTTCACAACATTAGTCCTTTCAATATTAAATAAATTTTATGGATTTTATGATTATAACATTATGAATAATTAAAAGCAAGACAACAAGGTTTTGAAGGTTTACAAAATATATTGGTTTGTAATATAATTATATAAGCTTATTCGTTTGTGGAATTAAGAAATGGAGATTAGTATGTTACAGTTAAATCATATAAAGAAAATATATAATAAAACGGAAGTGCTTACTGATGTTAATTATATGTTTAATAAAGGACAGTTATATCCAATCCTTGGAGGTAACGGTTCAGGAAGAACAACTTTGTTTGAATGCATTTGCGGAGATTTGTCAATAGATGGCGGAGATATTAAAACAAAGGAAAAAAGTACCATTTTCTTTGCTGCAAAGCAGAGTGTGCTTCCAATGTATATCACAGGCTATGATTTCCTCAAAATGTTATGTGATATGAATAAGAACACAGAAGAACCTGATTATTATTTTGATAAGGTTAATATAAAAGAAGACATGAGAACACAGCTTATCTGTGATTACAGCTTTGAGGATAAGAAAAGACTTCAGCTTGCGGCATTTCTTATCCAGAAGCCATATGTAATATTGTTTGATGAACCTTTTGATTATTGCAGCGAAGAATATGTGGACGAATTTATTTCGGTATTAAATACTATGAAAGACGAGCATATTATTCTTATATCTACGGGACTTTTAAGTGTTTCTGAGAAAATCTCAAAAGATGCTGTAGTTCTTAATAACGGAGAATTGAATCTGGTATCTAAGGAAACTATGCAGATACCGGAAATAAAGCAGGCTGTATTAGATATACTTGGGGAGACCGACAATGAAATTATTTAGAAAATTATTTGCTGAAAAGATATTAAGATTCATGGAAGGAACTAATGCAGCAGTAATATTTGTTAAAAAGCTTCCTTTTATCGGGTCACATATAAAAGAAGAAACATTTAGTAAAGAAAAATCAAAGCCAAGAATGGCATTAGGCATAATAGCACAGATATTAGTGGTTATATGGGAATTTTTAAAGAAGCTTATATATGCAGTTATATTTTTGTATATCCCATATAATATAATATCGTATTTCTGTCCACTGGTAGCACTGCATCAGGAAAGAGCAATTATTTATATGTTTGTAATGCTGTCGGTTATAAGCGGAAGTCTTGCAAATAACACACTTCTGGCAATGGGTGACAGGGATTATCTTATGATAAGGGTTATGCTTATAAGCCCATATATGAATTTCCTTGGTAAGTTCATATACAAAATAGCAACTGAATTTATATTTTATATAATAATTTTGTGTATACTTAAAGTATCATTTGTACATAGCCTGTTATTATGTGTGGTTCTCGTATGTTCAAGGGCAATAGGAGAAATGTTTGCAATAATAAGCTTTGACCATATGCGTTCAATATATGAGAATAGAAATGTATATAACGGAATAATAATGGCTGTATGTGTTCTTCTCGCATATGGAATGCCTCTTTTAACAGGAAGGGTTGATGCTGACTGGATGAATATAGTCCACCCTGCGATGGCTGTTCTGTTTGTTATCGCAGGAGCAGGAGCAATGTATTTCCTGTGGTGGTACAAACATTACCGCGTAATTATAAGAGAAGCAATGCACATGAAAAGAGAAGATTAGGATATTGATAGAATCGGAAGATATTGATGATGGCAAAGAAGGTGATTTGATTGCGTATAAAAGACGAAAAAACAAAGGAACAGCTGTTAAAAATAAGTGTACTGGTTATCTGCGCAATCATGGTCATTGTTCTTGCAGTATCTTATTACAGACGTAGCAGGCGTTCAGGAATAGAGTTAAAATCAAGATATACTTTCAGCGTAAGAATTAATAACAAGGGAGATGTAATTAAGGATGATGATGTTGCTGATTACCAGCAGGAAATCAAGCTGTCGGATTTTTCGGATATGAAGGTTGAAGATGCAGCCAAAATCTGGATTAATGAATACACAAAGCAATTTACCAATAATTATCTTCCTTCATATAAGGCAGTTAAGAATATCAAGATTAATGATATAAAGGTAGTGGATAAGGCAAGCAATACATGTCTTATAAGCTTTTCGGCTGCACTTAAGGATAACAGCTCTGAGTATTTTTCTACATGGGACGGAATAATGGATAATGGAAGAATGCAGTGCGAATGGGTTGTTTCATTTTCATTTATTGACCATTTTGATGACACGTTATCTATATGTGTTTCGTCTATGTTAAGTCCTGAGGATTATGGAATTGCCAAATATAATCAGAGCATAAAGGGTGATGTTACGGGAGATGCAGAAAAAGCAGCAAGCAGTAACAGCTCGCTTACAAAATATGAAATTAAGAATAATACATTATTGGTTTCTTATGATGGTGGTGAAAAATATCAGGTGGTTCCTGTAGATGTTTCTAATCTGGCATACGTTGAGAACAGCACGTCACAGCTTCAGAAAGGAAGTTACATTTTATCTAACGAAAAGACTGCATTTTTATATGGTGGAACAACAAGCGGCAGTAAAAAGACCCCTATTTCAGTTATATTTTCTAATGATAAGGGTGGAAACTGGATTAACTGTGAGTTAGATAAAATATATGATGCGGGATATCTTTATGTTAATTTCTTTGATGAAAAGAATGGTGTGGTTGTATGCGGCTATGGACTTACCGGAGAGAATCAGCAGTCATCAAGAATATATACGACAACTGATGGCGGTGAAACATGGAATACAGTAGGAAGCGGTCCTGCCAATAATGTACTTAAAGGTGTTTTGTATACAGACAGCAATACCGGTTTCTTCTGTTATGATTATGTTAATGGAATGGACAGTAATCTTTATATAACAAGAGACGGTGGGAAAACATTTTCAAAGATTCTGTTTGAGGAACAGGAGCTTGACAGCACAGCGATTAATTCCCAGACACCAACATCTTCTGCGACATCGTCTGACGGACAGAGCCAGCAGATAAAGTGGAGTGATGTTTATAAAGATGCGGTGGTTCCTATAGTTGATACGTCGGGAGTGATAACCGTGTATCTTACACAGGGAGCCAGTGGTACATATAATGACGGTAAAACAGCCGCCAAATATCAGTCATCAGATAATGGTAATACATGGAAATATATAAGTCAGCTGGAAGTCAGTCTGGAATAGCGGCTTCCGGCTTTTGATTAGTTTAATGAAACTTTGATATAAAATTAACTGTAAACTTAACAAAATGATTGCTTTACAAAGTTGTTAAGGTATGATAAAATTGATTAAATTTGAAAGAAAAAGGCATTTTTGTGTCTTTTTTTTTGCGCAAAAGGGAGTTGACTCCTTTTAATTAATTAAATATACGAAAGGAAATTGGTGGCATTCATGAAAGCATTTTTGATACTTGAAGATGGAACGGTCTTTGAAGGAACCAGCATAGGTTCGACCCGCGAAGTTATTAGTGAGATTGTCTTTAACACATCTATGACAGGATATTTGGAGGTGCTGACCGATCCTTCTTATGCAGGACAGGCAGTAACAATGACATATCCTCTTATCGGTAATTACGGCGTATGCTATAAGGATATGGAATCCCAGAAAGCATGGCCGGATGGATATATTGTCCGTGAGCTTTCTAGAATGGCAAGCAACTTCAGAAATGAAGATCCTATCCAGAAATTCCTTCTTGATAATGATATACCTGGTATCTGCGGAATAGATACAAGAGCCCTTACTAAGATATTAAGAGAAAAGGGTACTATGAACGGAATGATTACAACTAACGAGAATTACAATCTTGAAGAGGTGCTTCCTAAGATTAAGGAATACAGCGTTAAGGGAGTTGTAAGAAAGGTTACATGTGAAGAAAAATATGTTCTTCCCGGCAAAGGTCCTAAGGTTGCACTTATGGATTTCGGTGCTAAGAAAAATATTGCAAGATCACTTAATGACAGAGGCTGTGAGGTTACAGTATATCCTGCATATACTAAGGCAGAAGAAATACTTGCTTCTAATCCGGACGGAATTATGTTGTCTAACGGACCTGGAGATCCTAAGGAATGTGTAGAGATAATTGAAGAGATTAAGAAGCTTTATAACAGTAGTGTTCCTATATTTGCTATCTGTCTTGGACATCAGCTTATGGCACTTGCAACAGGTGCAGATACACACAGACTTAAATATGGACACAGAGGTGCTAACCACCCTGTTAAAGATTTAAAGACCGGTAAATGTTATATATCTTCACAGAACCATGGTTATGTAGTAGATGAGAGCACACTTGACAGCAATGTTGCATTACCTGCATTTGAAAATGTTAATGATAAGACTAATGAAGGACTTGAATATGTAGGAAAGAATATTTTCACTGTTCAGTTCCATCCGGAAGCCTGCGCAGGCCCACAGGATACAGCTTATTTATTTGACAGATTTATGGACATGATGAAGAAGGAGGACTAATGACATGCCAAAGATTGAAAGTATTAAGAAAGTATTAGTTATAGGTTCTGGTCCAATCGTAATTGGTCAGGCAGCAGAATTTGATTATGCCGGAACACAGGCATGCCGTTCTCTTAAAGAAGAAGGTATTGAAGTAGTATTGGTAAACTCTAACCCAGCTACTATCATGACAGATAAAGATATTGCTGATGAGGTATATATCGAGCCTCTTACAGTTGAAGCATTAAAGCAGATTATTTTAAAAGAGAAGCCAGACAGCATTTTACCTACACTTGGTGGACAGGCAGGACTTAACCTTGCTATGGAAATCGCTGAGACAGGCTTCCTTGAAGAACACAATGTTAAGCTTATCGGTACAACTGCACTTACAATCAAGAAGGCAGAAGACCGCCTTATGTTTAAGGAGACAATGGAAAAGATTGGAGAGCCATGCGCACCTTCACTTGTTGTTAACAATGTTGAAGATGGTGAAGCATTTGCAGCCAAGATTGGTTATCCTGTAGTTCTTCGTCCTGCTTACACACTTGGTGGAAGCGGCGGTGGTATCGCTAACAATGTACAGGAATTAAGAGAAATTCTTGAAAATGGTCTTAGACTTTCAAGAGTTGGTGAAGTCCTTGTAGAGCGTTGTATCGCAGGCTGGAAGGAAATCGAATATGAAGTAATGCGTGACAGCAACGGAACATGTATTACTATCTGTAACATGGAAAATATCGACCCGGTTGGTGTTCATACAGGTGATAGTATCGTAGTTGCACCTTCACAGACACTTTCAGATAAAGAATATCAGATGCTTAGAACATCTGCTCTTAAGATTATAGACGAACTTGGTATCACAGGTGGATGTAACGTTCAGTATGCACTTCATCCTGACAGCTTTGAGTACTGCGTTATCGAAGTTAACCCTCGTGTAAGCCGTTCATCAGCATTAGCTTCTAAGGCAACAGGTTATCCTATTGCTAAGGTTGCAGCTAAGATTGCACTTGGTTATACACTTGATGAAATTAAGAATGCAGTTACAGGAAAGACATATGCAAGTTTCGAGCCAGCACTTGATTACTGCGTAGTTAAGATTCCTAGACTTCCATTTGATAAATTTATCTCAGCTAAGAGAACACTTACAACACAGATGAAGGCTACAGGTGAGGTTATGAGTATTTCTGATAACTTCGAAGGTGGTCTTATGAAGGCTATCCGTTCTCTTGAGCAGCATGTTGACAGTCTTATGTCATATGACTTCACAAAACTTACAGACGAAGAACTTCTTGAAGAACTTCATATTGTAGATGACAGAAGAATCTGGAAGATAGCAGAAGGCTTAAGAAGACACATTTCAGCAGCCAAGATGCATGATATTACCAAGATAGACTTATGGTTTATTGATAAGCTCCAGATTATTGTAGATATGGAAAATGCACTTAAGAGAGGACCTCTTACAGAGAGCCTTTTAAGAGAAGCTAAGAGAATTGAATTCCCTGATAATGTTATCGGTGATTTAACAGGTCATACAGAAAGAGAAATCAAGGAATTAAGAGACAAATACAATATCCATGCAGCATTTAAGATGGTTGATACATGTGCGGCTGAGTTCGCAGCAACAACTCCATATTACTACTCAGTATATGGAAGTGAAAATGAAGCTGTAGAGACTAAGGATAAGAAGAAAGTTCTTGTACTTGGTTCCGGTCCAATCAGAATCGGACAGGGTATCGAATTCGATTTCTGTTCAGTTCATTGTACATGGGCATTTAAGAAGGAAGGCTTTGAGACAATTATTATTAACAATAACCCAGAGACAGTATCTACTGACTTTGATATTGCTGATAAACTTTACTTTGAGCCACTTACAGCAGAGGATGTTGAATCAATCGTAGAGTTTGAGAAACCTGACGGAGCAGTTGTTCAGTTTGGTGGACAGACAGCTATTAAGCTTACAGAAGCACTTATGAAGATGGGAGTTCCTATTCTTGGAACTAAGGCAGAAGATGTTGATGCTGCCGAAGATAGAGAGCTTTTTGATGAGATACTTGAGCAGACACAGATTCCAAGAGCTAAGGGTCAGACTGTATTCACAGTTGAGGAAGCTCTTAAGGCTGCCAATGAACTTGGATATCCTGTACTTGTAAGACCTTCATATGTACTTGGTGGACAGGGTATGCAGATTGCTGTATCTGATGAAGATGTAGTTGAATTCATGAACATCATCAACAGAATTAAGCAGGATCACCCAATCCTTGTTGATAAGTACCTTATGGGTAAGGAAATCGAAGTTGATGCTGTATGCGACGGTCAGGATATTCTTATTCCTGGTATTATGGAGCATATTGAGAGAGCCGGTATCCATTCAGGAGACAGTATTTCAGTATATCCTGCCAAGTCAATATCACCTAAGATTGTTGATATGATTGAAGATTATACAGGAAGACTTGCAAGAGCACTTCATGTAAAGGGTATGATTAACATTCAGTTTATCGTATATAATGATCAGGTATATGTAATTGAGGTTAACCCTCGTTCAAGCCGTACAGTACCATATATCAGCAAGGTTACAGGTATTCCAATTGTTAAGCTTGCTACACAGGTTATTATCGGAAAAACAATTAAGGAATTAGGATATGAGCCTGGACTTCAGAAGGCAGCAGATTACTATGCTATCAAGATGCCTGTATTCTCATTTGAGAAGATCAGAGGCGCTGATATCAGCCTTGGACCAGAAATGAAGTCTACAGGTGAGTGCCTTGGTATATCTAAGAGCTTTGATGAAGCACTTTACAAAGCATTTGAGGGAGCCGGAATCAGACTTCCAAAGCATAAACAGATTATCATGACTCTTGCAGATAAGGATAAGCAGGACGGTATTGATATTGCACAGAGATTTGAGGCACTTGGTTATAAGATATATGCTTCAAGAGGAACTGCTAAGGTTCTTAAAGAAAATGGAGTACATGCAATTCAGGTTAACAAGATTGGACAGGAAGCTCCTACACTCCTTGACCTTATCTTAGAGCATAAGATCGACCTTGTAATTGATACACCAGAGAGCGGTATTGAAAGAGCCAAGGACGGATTCCTTATCAGAAGATATGCTATCGAGACAGGCGTTCACTGCCTTACAAGTCTTGATACAGCCCATGCACTTATTTCAAGTCTTGAGCATGCATTTAATAATAAGGAGTTATCAATTATAGATATAGCAACAATTGATAACCGTGGTAATAATTAAGGATTAACCCTAAAAGGATAATGCTGTATGACAAATAAAAAAACAGCCTTAATGGGGCTTATATGTATAATATGTATGGGAATGCTGGCTGCCTGCGATAACAGGGCAGCCAATCCTATGCAATATATGCTTTCACAGAATGAATCGTATAATAGCGATAACAATGACAGTTCGTCTGAGGATAATAAAGAGGACACTGATAAAGATGTAAAGCAGGCAGTAAATGTTGTTTCTACAACAGATAATATTGAGGATGTCTATAAGGATGTTACTGATATTAATTCTGTCGATGTAAGAATATCGCAGCTGGTAAGCTTACAGAAGGGAAAGTTAGAAACAAACGAAATGCTTGATATATCTAAGAAAGTATTTTCTATATTGGATTCTTCTGATTCAAAGGGAGTTGTTATAGTTCATGATGAGCAGACAGTAGAGGAATTGGGATATTTTCTGGAACTTACTCTAAAGACTAAAAAGCCTGTTGTTATAGTACCATTAAAGTCAGAAATAAAAGATATTACATCAGTTATAAATACAGCAGTTATGGTGGCTGATACTAAAGATGTGGCTGACAAAGGAGTAGTGGTATTAAATAATAATAATTTGTATCAGGCACTTTATGTCGGTTCTGAAACGATATGCATGGAGAATGCCTCTGAAGCAGATAACGGTTACATAGGAAATGTAAATAAAAATACAGTTGTTTTAGAGGACAAATCAAACAAAAATTATGATAATACATTTGATATTTCTTCGGTTAAAGAATTCCCTGAAGTACAGATAATATATGATTATCAGGGAATAGACAGCCAGACTTATGAAAAGGCCTTTAACAGAAATGACGGCATAGTAATTGTTACTTCTTCAGGTAATGGAAAGTTGTCAGAGACAGCTAAGGAAATTACAGGAAGCAGCACTATACCTCCTGTTGTACTGACTACAGGAAATAGCAGAGTTGACAATAGTAAAAATGTTTACGATAATGTAATAAATGCAGGTCAGATGTCACCTGTAAAAGCAAGAATGTTGCTTATGCTTTCCATTAATTCAGGTAAGAAAGATAATGAAGGCATACAGAAGATTTTTAATCAATACTAAATGATTGGGGTAACTTATAATGGATGGAAGAAGAGCACAGGATATATTAAAACACATTTTTCAGGATAAGGATAAAGGCGTTGCCATGATGCAGTCACTTCCTTTGGATGAGGCAATTCAGGTAATGGCAAAGATTCTTCCTGAGTGCCAGAAAAAGGCAGAAGAAAAGGACAGCGTCAACGATATTGGATTCTTTGCCGATTTGACAAAGGTATACGAGACAATAGTTATTGATAAAATCAAGAATGCTGAGAGATTGTGGGTAGCATATTCAGATAATACAGGATATCCATATATTGTAGATTCAGACCTTATTGTGCTTTACACATATGCTAATCATGGTGAAGTAGAAAATAAGATTAACGAAAAAGGATACAATGTAACATTCGGTATTGAAACAGCAGAAGATTTCAAGCAGGAAATAGGACATATGTATCGTAACGGTTATAAGAATGTAAGATTTATTGATGGAAAATCAGAAGCTTATACAGTAAGCCGTGAGCAGTTATATGCATATGATGAATATTTTGATGATAAGTATGTGTCAAACCCTGCACTTCAGAGCACAATGCTTGATTATTTCCAGGAATTAAGAAAAGATGATGCTCACAAGACAAGAGAAGATATACTTGTAAGATGTGAGAATGCCATGATTTTGGCACTTAAGGCAACAGAATTCATGATTCCATGCCAGAAGGAAGAGGATGAAGAAGAGGTTACTATTTCATATCCATTTGTTGACCTTACAGGTAAATTAAGCGACCATGATGAGAGCGAGAAGATAATAGCAGTTCCTGTATTTACAGACGGCTTTGAACTTAACAAGTGCTTTGAGGGACATCATGAGACAATGCTTTATAAATACGATGAGTTAATAGACATGGTTAAAGAGCTTGATGCATCAGGAATAGTAATAAATCCACTTGGAATAAGCTTCTTCCTGTCACTTGATATGATGAAAGAAATGCGAGGCAGAGTGTAACTATAACATTTAAATAGATTAACTGTAAGTTATACACAGACTCTAAAAATAAGAGTAAATAAATAATATACAAAAGGCAATGTACACACGTCTAAGACATGTACATTGCCTTTTTCGACCTATAGGACAAAAAGTGTTGATGAAAAGCCGTTTGTAAAATATTTTAATTTGTATATATGTGAGGATTTTATATTATACATTGTGAATCATGACTTGTGTGCAATGAAGATGAGACTCATATAATCGTGGAAGCCTTTGCTGAACACGATTATAGCATTAAGAGGCTCATCGGAATGTTTTGCACAGCAGGAGTGATTGGCAAATTTGCACTTTAATTTAAGTGATTGCAAAACTTATAAAAAACTAAATTAAATAGCTTAAAATTAACAAAAAAATGAAAGACACTGGGGAACCGCCGGCACTTAAAAGGCAGATACAACTTAAGTTGTGTCTGCCTTCTTAGTACCGTTGCGAGTGACACGTAGCGCAAGCGTGTCTTGAATATTTTTGTTAATTTTAAGCTATTGGAAATGTTAAAAAAGTTTTGCAATTACTTAAATTAAATAAGCATATTTTACAGGAAATCCTTACGCATTGGATTAAACACATCTACCAGAATTCCCTCTTCAAGACATGTAACCCCATGCTCTGTATTAGATGGCATATATACACTGTCGCCCTGATTTACAACTTTGGTTTCGCCACCGATAGTGAATTCAAAGCTTCCCTTGGCAATATATGTAATCTGCAAATGCTCATGCTTATGGAAGTTTCCTTTTGCACCCTTCTTAAAAGTAATCTCACACATCATTAAGTCATCTGAATAACATAAAATCTTTCTTGTAACGCCGGGTTCACAGTCTGTAGGAATTACATCCTTATTAAATTTAAACATAAATAAAGTCCTCCTGATTAAATCATTTATTAATGTAATAATACTCATACCTACAAAATAATTCTACCAAAAATTTGTTCCATATGATAAAATATACTTAAATAATACATGAATATATATGTTTGCTGAAAGGAGGGAGCTTGATGAATCTGGGTGTTAACAGCTTAAATAATTTGCATGGGATAAATGGTTATTCAGGCACTGAAAATATAAGTCCGGCTAATGAGAAGGCTTTAAAGCATGCAGGCGTGATAGAGTGCGAAACATGTGCTAACCGTAAGTATAAAGATGGTTCTGACGAGGCAAATGTTTCATTTAAGAGTCCCTCGCATGTAGACCCGTCAAGTTCAGCCAGCAAAGTAATGGCACATGAGCAGGAGCATGTGTCTAACGCATATGCAAAGGCAGGACAGAAAAACGGAGAAGTTGTGAATTGTTCGGTTACATTAAAGACTGCGGTATGTCCTGAATGTGGAAGGTCATATGTTGCAGGCGGCGTTACTAATACAGCAATAAAATATCCTGATAATTCCAAGTTCAGCCAGAATAGGAAATCTGCGGATTATTCAGTTTATGCAGGACATAATATTGATGCGGGAGTGTAGAAAAATGTATTATATTTGGCTGGTATTGGCAGTATTTTGTCTTGGGTACTATCTTGTGTGTGCATCATATGCAGGAGTTGGCTCATCATTTATATTTATATGGCTTATCGGAACAGCATTGTTTGCCGCGATATTTATAGTCAGGCTGGCTGAAGTTAAGAATGTGATAACGGTTAACCGCGTGATGAAATATATATTTACTATTTTATTTTCAGCCGGAGTTCTCATATTTTTGATTATTGAGGGGCTTATTGTTGTTAATATGAGAATGCAGCCGAAAGACAACTGTAAGTATATAATAGTTTTAGGATGTCAGATAAGAGGCGACAGAATCACCAAATCTTTAAGATATAGGCTTGATGCGGCTTATGAATATGCGGCTGATAATCCGGATACGGTTATTATAGTTTCAGGAGGTCAGGGCAGAGGAGAGAATAAAACCGAAGCACTTGCAATGAAAGAGTATCTTGTGGATAAAGGGATAAGTGATTCAAGGATAATCATGGAAGATAAATCAACGGATACCTCAGAAAATATGAGGTATTCGGCAGTATTTATAGAAGATAAGGAAGCGGATATTGCAGTTGTGACTAATAATTTTCATATATTCAGGAGTAAAATGCTTGCCAGGGCGCAGGGTTTTAAAAATGTGAGTGGAATATCAAGCCGCAGTGACAATTATTTATTCCTGAACTATATGGTAAGAGAATCAATAGGTGTTGTAAAAGATTTCTTTGCTGGTAACTTTTAAAGACCGGCATAGAAATCTTTTACTTTATCTGCGATAGCGTGTCCCTGGTTATAACCGTCATTATACATTGAAAGAATCTTGTTTCTGTCTTTTTCCATACGTCCAAAGCCATCGCTGTGGGCAGGACGGATAACCAGAGCACGGCCTTCTTTTTCATATCGTGCAAGTCTTTTAAGACTTCTGTTATAACGGTCGGCGCGGGTTAACAGATCTCTTGATAATTCAGGGTATTTAAGGTAGGCTCTTGCCATTGTTTTAACGGACTGGGTGGTCTTTTTCTGATAACCTGCTTCTCTTGTAAGAACGACAACAACTCTGTCACATCCATCAGCAAAGGCTTTCTCAAATGGTATGGAATCACTTAATCCTCCGTCCATGTAAGGTGTTCCGTTTATATAAATATAAGGGAAAACCATAGGGAGTGCACATGTGGCTTTAAGGATTTTGTTGGTGGTATCATTACCTGTATAACGCATATACTCAGGCTTTCCTGTAAGACAGTTGGTAACTACACAGTAAAATTCACCTTTGTACTGTTTAAAGGCTTCGTAATCAAATGGCTCCAATTCATTAGGAATGGTTTCATATGCAAATTCAAGACCATAGATACTTTTATTATTTTTGTCTATAAGATTATTAAATCCCATGTATTTTTTATCATTTCGGTATTTCATAAGAATATTAAGGTTTCTTTGAGGCTGCTTGGAGGCATAACTTACACCATATGCAGCACCTGCCGATACACCAATCATGTATTCAGGCATTATATCATTTTCTAAAAATGCATCCATGACACCGCATGAAAATATGGTTCTGAATGCTCCACCTTCAAAGATAATTCCAGTTTTCATAAAAACAATCCCACCTTTTTGTAAATTGAGTCTAATTTATTTTCTACCTAAACAAGTGGAAAGTCAAGTAAGCATATGTTAATATAATAGCAAATGGACATAATTATTTTGTCCGGAAAAGAGGATTGTATGAAGAGTGTAAAGCTTTGGATGAAGATAGCTGCGTTGTTAATTGCAGCTTTTATTTCAGGGGTATATTATTACATAGCCCTGCCTGCGATTAATATTCATTCGCCGGGATTTTGGAAGTTTATCATATTTGTGATGATTATAGTAACTATCATCTGTTATCTGATGACATTTAAGAAAGGCAGTGAAAGTTATAAGGAGTTTAAAGGAAAGACCTATAAACACACTAAGATGGAGTTTAAGTCTGAGAAGGCTAAGCTGATATTTAAGATTGCGGCAGGTATTACTATTGTACTTGTTGTAGTGTTTATTGTGGGAAGCATTTTATCTTCTCCTATAGTAAATGCATCTAAGTATCAGAAGCTTCTGACTGTTGAGAAAAGAACATTTTCTGAGGATATTAAGGAGGTTTCGTATGACCAGATTCCCATATTGGACAGGGATTCTGCGCAGACCATTGGTAACAGGGTGATGGGTTCGATGGTTGATATGGTATCACAGTACGAAGTGAGTGATATGTATTCACAGATTAATTATAACGGAAAGCCGGTGAGGGTAAGTCCACTACAATACGGAAGCATTATCAAATGGATTGCCAATAACAAAAACGGTATTCCGGCTTATATTAAGATAGATATGACTACACAGAATGCAGAGTGTGTAAGGCTTAAAGAGGCAATTAAGTATTCCAAGTCGGATCATTTTGGCAGGAATATATACAGACATTTAAGAATGGCATACCCTACCTATATATTTGACGACATTAATTTTGAGATAGATGAAAATGGTACACCTTACTGGGTCTGCCCTGTTAAGAAATATAACATCGGCTTATTCGGTGGCCAGACATTAGGGAAAGTTGTGTTGTGTAATGCGGTAACAGGCGAGATGACAGATTATGATATAGAAAATGTGCCATCATGGGTTGATAAGGTATATTCTGCTGACCTTCTTATACAATTGTATGATTATAACGGAACATTAAAGCATGGTTTCCTTAACAGCGTGATGAGTCAGAAAGACTGCTTACAGACAACAGACGGTTATAATTATATTGCAATGGAAGATGATGTCTGGGTATATACAGGTGTTACATCTGTAGGACAGGATGCATCAAATGTAGGTTTTGTCCTTATGAACCAGAGAACAATGGAAACAAGATATTATGAGGTGTCGGGAGCCGAGGAGAATTCTGCTATGTCATCTGCTGAGGGAAGAGTGCAGAATCTTGGCTATGATGCGACATTTCCACTGCTTATCAATATAAGCGGGCAGCCAACATATTTTATGGCATTAAAGGATGATGCAGGACTTGTGAAACAGTATGCAATGCTTAACATAGAAAAATATCAGACAGTAGCGATAGGTGATTCGGTACTTCAATGTGAATCCAATTATAAGCAGCTTTTAAAGGATAACGGAATTATTGAGGAGCCTGTACCTGAAGAGAAAGAAACCAAGAATATAACGGGAGTTATTGAGGATATAGTGCAGGTGGTTGTAGATGGAAACAGTCATTTTTATGTTACACTTGTAAATTCAAAAGAAGTGTATGACGTTGCTGTCAAAGATGTATATGAAATCGTAAAATATAAGCAGGGAAACAATGTTTCGATAGATTATACAGATGAGACAGGACTTAAAAATGTCAAAAAAATAAAAATTTTATCAAATGACTGAGTTTTGACAAATTCTGACATACAGAGTGTTGTATGATACTTTTGTTAAAAAAATCTGTATCATTTAACATAAATTACATAAAATAAGTTGTAATTTTGTATTAAATTTGATACAATTATGAAAATTAAGAATTTTTGAGGAGAAACGTGATGGACATTATAGTAAAGTACATTGATGAATTGCTCGAAAAGAGCACACCTGAAGCCCCTATGTGGAATATTGAGAAGATAAGACAAGGACTTAAGTCTAATTGGAATTACATAGACGGAGTTATGATTAAAGCAGTTCTTCAGATGTATGATGTAACAAAGGATGAGAAGTATCTTAAGTTTGCTGATGACTTTATTGATTACAGAGTTCATGAAGATGGAACTATTGAAGGTTACAGCATTGGTGAGAAGAATATAGATAATGTTAACGCAGGTAAGACATTATTTGAATTATATGATATTACAGGTAAGGAAAAGTACAGAAAGGCCATTGATTTAGTTTATTCACAGATTGAGATTATGCCTAGATGTAATAACGAGGCAAGATCTTTCTGGCATAAGGATATTTATCCTAATCAGGTATGGCTTGACGGTATGTATATGGGACAGCCTTTCTACCTTGAGTATGAGACTAAGTTTAATAACAGAAAGAATTATCCAGATATATTTGCACAGTTCAAGTTTGTTATTGAGAATATGAAGAATCCTCTTAACGGATTATATTATCATGCAATAGATGTCAGCAGAGAAGCATTCTGGTGTGATAAGGTAACAGGACTTTCACAGCACTGCTGGTTAAGAGCAAGTGGATGGTATGCAATGGCACTCCTTGATACACTTGATAAGGTTGATAATTCAGACCATAAGTATGATGCTGAGTGCAAGATGCTTGAGGATGCATTTGTTGAACTTATGAATTCAATGCTTAAGTATCAGGATGAAAGTGGTATGTGGTATCAGGTAGTTAACTATGGTGGAATGGAAAAGAACTATCTTGAGACAAGCGGAAGCTCAATTATGGCATATGCATTGTTAAAGGGTGTAAGATTAGGATATCTTCCTAAAGAATATAAGGAATATGCTAAGAAGGCTATTAACGGTATCTGTGATAAGTACTTAAAGACTAAAGACGGAGAAATGTCACTCGGTGGTATTTGTCTTGTTGCAGGTCTTGGTGGTAAGGGTAACAGACCGGGAACATATGACTACTATATGTCAGAGCCTATCGTTGAAGATGATGCAAAGGGTGTTGGTCCATTCTTACTTGCATACACAGAGATGTTATTAGACGAAGATAATAAATAATACATAGCAGAATAGTATGGGGATGGGGCAGATGTTCTATCCCCTTATTTTACTGTATAAGGGAAAATTTTGGGATTTACTTATATACGGTATGTTTTAGAAAATCAGATAATCAGAGAAAGGAACGTTAAAGAAATGAACTCAATTAATCCATTTATATCATACGAAGAAGCATTAAAAAAGTCCGATAAAAAAGATGGCTCATGTAAATTACTTACCGCGGATAATGGCTGTATAAGTGGCTGCTGTTCAGGAATTTCTGTAAATTCAAGTACTGAATTCAGCACTAAACCGGGAGCGCATGAGGATCAGGAGGGATTTTTTGTTCTTGAAGGTGAAGGCTATGTTAAGCTTGATGATGAGGTTTATCCTATTAAAAAAGGTGATTCATTTATTGCCTTACCGGGTGTAAAGCATACAATAAAAACCAATGACAGTAATGTGCCTGTAAAGGTATTCTGGTTTCACAGCAGCATAAATTAGTGAGGCAGATATTTATGTAAGAGCAGAATATATTTATAAGTCTGCTCAGAAATGAGGGTAGTGTGGAAAAAAACGCTTTTGATAATGAGGATTTTGTGGAAAAAGAAAATCTGGCTGAGTACGAAAATATGTCGGACTATGAAATGCTTCAGCGTAAAAAGTGGCTGTTTAAAGAAAATATTCGTTTGCAGGAGTTGGCAAGAACACTTGAGGATGAAAGGAAACTGATAGAAATACAAAAGGGAATGCTGGAAAGACAGCAGACAAAGTCAATGATTATGCGTAAGCAGCTTGAAGGGCAGAAATCGTTATTTGACCAGCAATGGAAATTATTAGAGATAGAGACTAAGAAGCTTGCAGTCGAGAAGGATAAGTTTAACAGGGAAAAACTTATGTATAAAGACCAGGTGTATCGTGAAGCAAGGCGCAGCATGATAAATTCTGAGAATATAAAAATGTTCTTTAAAGGGGTAGACGACAGCAGTTCATTAAAAAGAAGATATAAGGCACTTTTAAAGATATATCATCCTGATAATTCTAATGGCGACAAAGCAATATTACAGGCTATTAATGAAGAATATGAAAGATTATTAAGATTTTACCTTGGAACATAAAGCCTGAATTGAGAATATTTGTTGTATAATTAGTTGTTGAATTTGAGTTAGTGTTGTATAATTATACATAGTGCTGACATTTATATCAGTTATATTTTATAGGTAAGGAGAAATTTTGTTATGTTTAAGATTAACGACAATTATTTAAAACTTCCTGGAAGTTATCTTTTTTCGACTATAGGTAAGAAAGTTAATGCATATCAGGCAGCTAATCCGGATAAGGAAATAATCCGTCTTGGTATCGGAGATGTTACACTTCCTTTAGCACCTGTTGTTATTGATACACTTCATAAATCAGTAGATGAGATGGGAAAGGCAGAAACATTCAGAGGTTATGCACCTGATCTCGGATATGAGTTTTTAAGATCAGCAATAGCTGAGCATGACTATAAGGGACGTGGCTGTGATATTGCAGCAGACGAAATCTTTGTATCAGACGGAGCTAAGTCTGATTCAGGAAATATAGGTGATATTTTCTCAGTAGACAATAAGATTGCAGTTTGTGACCCGGTTTATCCTGTATATGTTGATACTAACGCTATGGCAGGAAGAACAGGTGATTATATAGCAGATGCACAGAGATGGAGCAATGTTATTTATATGCCTTGTACAGCAGAGACTAATTTTGCACCAGAGCTTCCTAAGGAAACTCCTGATATTATTTATCTTTGCTTCCCTAACAATCCTACAGGTTCAACAATCACTAAGGATGAGCTTCAGAAATGGGTTGACTATGCTAACAAGGTTGGCGCAGTAATTATCTATGATGCAGCTTATGAAGCATATATTTCAGAAGAAAATGTACCTCATACTATATTTGAGTGTGAAGGAGCAAGAACTTGCGCAATCGAGCTTAGAAGTTTCTCTAAGAATGCAGGATTTACAGGTTTAAGACTTGGATTTACAGTTATTCCTAAAGACCTTAAGAGCAATGGCGTAACACTTCACAGCCTCTGGGCAAGAAGACATGGAACTAAGTTTAACGGTGCTCCATATATTGTACAGAGAGCAGGAGAGGCAGTTTACTCTAGCGAAGGCCAGAAGCAGACAGGCGAGCAGATTGCATATTACATGAATAATGCAAAGACAATCCTTGAAGGTTTAAAGTCAGCAGGTTATACAGTATCAGGTGGTGTAAATGCACCATATATCTGGCTTAAGACACCTGATAAGATGACAAGCTGGGAATTCTTTGATTACCTCCTTGAGAAGGCTAACGTTGTTGGTACTCCAGGTTCAGGATTCGGACCAAGTGGTGAAGGATACTTCAGACTGACAGCATTTGGTTCATATGAGAATACAGTAAGAGCTATCGAAAGAATCAAGGCTCTTTAATCAGAACAGAATAGAAAACGGATATTTAAACAAGGCTGTCATTCGTGCTTATTGCATGGAGTGGCAGCCTTACTTTTTTGTCAGGAATATTGGATAAAACAATATCAGACAGGGTGATTAAATGAGAAGATAACTGTCAGAATTATTACTTTATATGAGAATAATTGACATTATTCGACGCTGAATTCTGTTATAAAATGAACAAAAATGTTATTTTTTACAAAATTATGGTTATTTTTTACATCTGCCTCATTTAATTGAAAAATTATGTATACTAAGCATGTGGCTGGCTCCTGAAAATAAGGAGGATTTTTATATGATGAGGATTAAGAGGATTAGAAATATAGTCATAATGGGAGCGTTAGCATTTATATTTATTGGTTCAGCATTTAAGGCTGTTAAGGCAAATGATAGCCAAATAGATTTTTCTGTAAACACATATGCATACTATTTAAAGGATTATGATGTTACCGAATTTTATTCTAAGGATACTGATGAATCAGTTCTGCTTTGCGTTTATGACGGAACATATCAGTTAGATTATAAGGTACTTGGTGCAGATAATGAATATGGAAATGATTATGCAGATTGTTCTAATGGTTACAGATATAGGATTAGTGGAAGCGGAACTGCCAACATGTATAATTGGGTTAATGAATGGGGATACAGTTATGCAGGGCTTATGGCAGAGGCTGTGTTTGACTATGATACATGGCAGCAGGGATGGTTTGTAACGAACTGATAAGATGACTTAGAGCCAGCCACAAAAGAAGGAGAGTATATGAAGAAAAGAAATGTCGAGTTAGTAATGGCATTGCTGTTCATTATAAGTTGTGTATCATTAATGCTTAATATTATAGATAGAAACAAAATGGAAGATGATGATAATTATGTGCAGACAACATTATATTCTGATGAAGATGATTTATATTCAGAACATCAATATATTGAAAATAAATTGTTTAAAAAGTACTTTGTTGTAGGTATTGGTAAGAATGTTACTTACATAAATAAAAAGGAAGAACCTGGAGAAGTGATTTCTGATAGTAAAGAAATAGAATATGTAAAGGAAAAAATAGTTGTTAATAGAATTGAGTATTCATCTGTGTATAATGGAAGAGAAGCGTCTGAAGGAAGAGAATATATTACTATAAATGTAACCAATTATAATGAAGAGAATTATGGGAGATTGGTTAGATTTAGCGCAGAGCTAACTTATCAGACTGATTTAGAAGATTACAAAGATGAACTAACAACAATATATAAAAGTGCAGTGTATGATTATCCGGAAAACGTTGATACATATGCTGCAAAATATGACGATACACTTAATAAAACAGTTATGGTAAAGAAAAAATCAGATACCGCTAACACATTTTATATAGAACCTAATTCCTCAGTTACATATAATGTCACTTATGAAATAGAAAAGGGGCAAAGGAGTGGGTTGGCATTAAGACGATACAATAATAGAAAACTAAGGAGTAATTTAGATTATATAATTTTGTTATACTGATATGACAAAAATACTTGGAGATATTATGAAGAATAAAACGATTACAGTAATAATGACATTGATACTTATATTAAGTTTAGTAACGTTAATCGTTAATATCAGTACAGGACATAAGTTTAATGAAATTATATCACAGAAATATGAATATACTCAGACAACATTATATTCTGACGAGAATGACTTATATTCAGGGTCTCAATATATAGAAAACAAAATATTTGAAAAATATTTTGTTGTGGGGATTGGTACGAGGGTTAATTATACAGGCTTTGTAGAGGAACCGGGAATATTAAATACTTCGGATGATAAGCAAAACCTGTGTGTAAAGGAGGAGATGGCAGTTAATAATGTTACTTATTCTTCATCTTACAATGGAGAGGAGGCAGAGGAAGGAAAGGAATACATCACTATAAATGTAACCAGTTATAATAACGAGAATTATGGAAGATTGGTCAGGTTTTCTGCAAATCTTAGCTATAATACAGATTTAAAAGATTTTAAATTTGAGCAGGAAAAATTATATAGAGAAGCAAAATATGATTACCCTGAAGAAGTTGATACATATGGTTTTAGATTTGATGATGCACTTAATAAAACAGTCATGGTAAAAAATAAATCCGATGACGTTAATATGTTTTATATAGCTCCTGATTCTTCGGTTACATACAACGTAACTTATGAAATAGACAAGGGACAAAGAAACGGATTAGCTTTAAGATGTTATAACAACAAGGATTTAAGAAGCAACTCAGATTATATAATTTTGTTATACTGATATGACAAAAGTACTTGGAGATATTATGAAGAATAAATTGATTATGGTATTGCTGGCATTAATATTGATAGTAAGTTCGGTATCATTAATTATTAATATCAGAGCCGGACACAGGTTCAATGAAAATAAGTCTCAGAAATATGAATATACTCAGACGACATTGTATTCTAAAGAGGATGATTTATATTCAGGGCATCAATATATAGAAAACAAAATATTTGAAAAATATTTTATTGTGGGGATTGGTACGAGGGTTAATTATACAGGTTTTGTAGAGAGACCGGGAATATTGAATGATTCGGATGAAAAGCAAAACAGGTATGTGAAGGAAGAGATAGTGGTTAATAATATCACTTATTCTTCATCTTACAATGGAGAGGAGGCAGAGGAAGGAAAGGAATACATTATTATAAATGTTACAAATTATAATAATGAAAATTATGGTAGAGTAATTAGATTTAGTGCAGATCTAAGATACCAGCCGGATTTGAATGAGTATAAAGATGAATATAAGGAAAGGTATACTAATGCAATATACGATTATCCGGATGGAACTGATACATATAAGATGAAGTACGATGATACATTTAACATAATGACAATGGTAAAAGCGGATGCTTCTAATAACACCAACGCCTTTTATGTGAAAGAGAATTCATCAATTACTTATAATGTCATTTATGAGGTCAATAAGAATCAGCATGACGGATTTGTGTTAACAAACTATTCCAACAGAAAGCTAAGAAGTAATTCGGATTATATGGTTTTCCTGTACTGATAAAGGCTCCTTAATAAGATTGAGAGATAAAAAAGTTTAATAAGACTGAAAAAGCAGATTGATAAAATACAGACTTAATAAAAAAATAATTTATTTACATATAACAAAATTAATTGACAAGAGGAAATGCGTATGTTACGGAATTTAAGGATTTTACGGGTTGAATTAAAGAGAGCGATTGTGAATTGGAAATTTGCATTATCGGTATTTATCGGCTGCGTATTTGCGGCGCTTGCATTTGTTAATACTCCGGGATTTACGATAGCTAAAAACTGGGTTAAATATATGAATGGCGATGAAGCGGCAGCAATGGTTATCAACAAAATGAATATGGTAGATACACCATTGGAAATATGGATGCCAAGGTATGGTTCATCAAGTGCATTTTATTCATTATGGATATTTCTTCTGCCGGTTCTTATAGCTATACCATACAGTAATGTATATCTTATGGAAACAAGAAACGGATTGATTAATCAGTTTACGGTGAGAGTGTCAAAGAGATCTTATTATTTTAGCAAATTCGTTGCATTATTTACATCGGGCGGGCTGATTGCAGTAATTCCTCTGGTATTTAATCTTATGATTGTTATGTGTTTTCTTCCATGGGGAATACCGATAAAGTCGTCGATGCTGTATCCGGTGGTTGACGGCAATATGTTTTCAAAGCTTTTCTATACTAAACCGGCATTGTATGTACTTATATATCTGCTATACACATTTGTATTATTCGGGCTGTTGAGCTGCCTTAGTATTGCGATAGATCTTTATAAAAAGAACAGACTTGTTGTTATTTTAATTCCGTTTGCGGTGATAGTTGCAGAGGAGGTAATACTTACATTTGGTCTGGGACTTGAAAGAGCATCGCTCAGATCAGCCATGAGTATGTATAACTTAAGAGTTGATACCGTTGTATTTATTGCAGTTGAATTTATAATCATGGCTGTTGTTGATATATGGTTCTTCTTAAGACCAAGAAAGGATGTGATATAGGTGAAATGGTATAAGATAGCAGGGACTGCTACGGTGGTGCTTTTGGTTGCCATGATAATAAGAATAGCTTATGTTAACCTTACATATCCATACGCAGGGATGAGACAGATTAAAGAGGGAAATGAAATAAAGGGAAATAAATACACTATTGAGATAAGTGAGGCTAATGTTTATTCAAAATCAGGGTGGTTAAAAAAGATAGAAGGATATCAGGTCGCAAGAGAAGAGGAAGCGAACAATGTCCAATATTACAAGGTCGCAAATAAAGATAAAATTCCTGATTATTATGTAGGATATAACCCAGAGGACGATTATGAGGTTGTTGAACTTAATGTCAATATAAAAAATACAACAGGTGAGGATTTAAAAATATCACTTAAAAGGATTATTACTCTTGCAAGAGAAGTGAATTCGCAGAGCGAATTTATGGATTCATATTACACGGACCAGATAAATGAAAAGCTGTCAGGAAGTAAATTTAAGGGGATGTTAAAAGAGGGCGAAGAAGTATCCGTTAAGCTTATATTTATCTGTGACAGCAGTGTAGATGAGATGTATGCAGAGAGCATAGAGCTTGGCAATAATCAGATTATGAAGCTTAATCTGACAAGAAAGTAGGTGGGTATGAAAAAGGATTATACAGCTTATGGAATCAGTAAATTAAGCATTTTCTGTTGTATGCTGACAGTGATTGTTGCAACATTATCGTCAAATCTTCTTACATTAAATTATCACGAAAAGGTGTCAAAGGTTATAAGCTATGGAATGGATGGGCTTATTGTGTGGGCACCAAGCAGATTTCTTAATCTTGGGGTATTGCCGATAGTACTTGTAATATATATTATGGCTTACTACGAAAACCATACAAGAAACATAAGCGTTGTAAGACATGCAGACAGAAAGCAGATGTGGGTAAGCGAAAGAATTATAGCATTGCTGATATGTATGATTTCTTATGTGTTTGTTATGCTTGTCTCATTTATAATGGCAATGATTATAAATAAAGGGCAGTTTGCACCGGACAGCAGCGATACATTTTATCTTACCAATACATATCTTGGAGCAGCGATGCTTAAATACAACGGAGGAATACCACGGAATGTAAATCTGTTTCAGGCGGTTTTAAGCGTATATGTAATTAATGTGCTTGAATTGTATCTGATGCTTTCGATAAGCAACCTTATATACTGGGTGTCAGGAAATAAGCTGGTGGCAATTTCAGTTATTATTGTGGCTGGATTTCTAATTGGTATATATCCTAAGACAAACAGATATTTTGGCTGGCTGGGAGTAAAAACAGCTAAAGCAGATTATTATCACGAGGCTATGTATATAGGTAAAACATTAACGGTTGTGCTTGTGCTGGCTGCGGTTAATATTTTGATAGGCATTATGGCAAGAATAGCAATAAGGAGAAAAGATTTTATAAGATAACTGTTTATTATGGCGGTTTAAATCATGGAAATGCAGGAGGGAAAAATGCGAATTGAGTTAAGGGATTACACTAAGACAATAAAAGGCGTAAATGTACTGGAAGACATTAATCTTACAATGCAAAGCGGTAAAATTTACGGCTTAAGTGGTGTCAACGGAAGTGGTAAGACAATGCTTATGAGGGCTGTAAGCGGACTTATTTTACCGACGAAGGGAAAGGCACTTATTGACGGAAAGGAGCTTGGAAAGGATATTTCATTTCCGGAGAGTGTGGGAATAATGCTGGAAAATCCAGAATTTGTAAGTTCTTATACGGGTTTTAAGAATTTAAAGATGATTGCTGCGATTAAAAATAAAATTAATGATGAGCAGATTAAAGAGGCAATAAGAGAAACGGGACTTAATCCTGATGATGAGAGAACATTTAAGAAATATTCATTGGGAATGAAAAAGAAGCTTGGAATTGCGTGCGCGATTATGGAGGACCCGGAGCTTATTATAGTTGATGAACCTACTAATGCGTTAGATGAGCAGGGAGTTGGAATGGTAATAAGACTTATGCAGAAGTACAGGGATAAGGGCGCACTTATAATTTTATCGTGTCATGATAAGGATCAGCTTTCATATTTATCAGATGAAATAATAGAGATATACGAAGGCAGAATAACCAATCGTACAGTTGTGGGATGAGAAAGAGGAAATAGAGGGAATGAAGAAAAGAGGAATAGGGGTAGGTATTGCTATATTTGTTATGTTTGTCGCATTTTCGCTAGGAGGATGTGTGCTCGTTAATATGTATGCAGGCTATAATGCCCATATATATAAGACCTGTGCATATGATGTCTTGTGCTTTGGAGGAACAGCAAGACTGGTTTTATCAATATTTATACCAATGCTGGTTATATTATCAATTATCCTTGAAAATGAGTATAAATTATCCGTTAATATAGTTGTCAGAGAAAAAGGAAGAGATTACATATTATGGAAGAATATGTATGATGTCATTATAAGGTCTTTAGTCCTTGTGATAGCAAATGCATTGATTTGCCTTGCTGTCGGCTATATAAGTACCGGAAAATTTTATAATTTTAACAGTGGCGACAGCCTGTATTATATTGTTAATTCAAAAGTAGAATATAATGCAGTGCTGATTACAATAAAGATTATTTTTTTATCATTTATGGAAGTTATTACAAGATGTTTTATTGGAATTATGCTTATGCAGTTTATAAATAAGACATGGCTTGTAGTATTACTTGAGATTTTATTTGTTATATGTATACCTAATAAATTTATACATATTGCAAAGGATATTTCAAAGAGTGTGGACTATGGTGTGTTTTCAAGTACAAGATTATATAATATTTCTTTATCGTGTATGTTTGTGGTTGCATCAGCGGTCATACTTGCTGCAATATTTTTATCTAAAAAGCGAGATTTTATCGGACTTGAATAACGAGGTTTAACATGAAGATAAATATGATTAAATTTGATTGCATAAAACTTGTAAAAAAGAGTATCCCAATGTTTATAGCAGTATTTATATTTGCCGGCATGGTGTGTATATATTACCGTGGAAAATATATGGATTATAATGAGGGTTTAATAGCCAGACATGAGAATGTTACTGAATCAATTCCTGACTTGCAGACCAATGATTATATTTTATATATGTTCAGGGGAATGGAGCTTATTGATAAGGAGAACCCTGATGACAAAGTAGATATTCCGATTTTATATGTTGGACTTGCAGCTATTTTTTCATATATTGTTTTTGCGTGCCTTATTCAGAAGGATGATTATATAATAATAAGTTATTCAGGTTCGCGAAAAAGGTGGCTCGTGGGAAGAATGCTTGGAATTGTTATAGATATATTTGTTATTATATTGGAGTTTGTCCTGGCAGCGCTGATATTTGGCAAAGGAAAATTAGGATTTATGAGTCAGGAAAGCTCATATCTGATAGCATATGATTTTAATAAAGTTACATCAATGGGCATAATGTTTAAAATGCTTTTTACGTTATTTCTTACAGTAACAGCAATTTCAATGATTCAGATAATGATAACGGTTATTGTTGATATGATTCCTGCATTTTTAGTTTCTATAGCTGTATATATTATTTCATTGTTTTACAATTCATATGTATTTATTGGGAACGGAACCATGTTTCAGAGATATTCTTACTTTTTAAATAGTGGACTTAATACGTCAATAGTTGCTATAATAGACGTATGTATAATTTTTATATGTATATTTATAAGTTTACTATTTATTAAGAAGAAGGACATACTATGAGAATTGCAATATGTGATGACGAACCTGAGTTTGTTGATGGCATAAGCGAGGAAATAAAAGCATATGCCGCAAAAAACAATGAGATTGTATATATTGATTCATTTATAAATGGAAGTGAATTAATGTCAGAGCTTTGTAATAAGGTAAAATACGATATAATTTTTCTAGACATCTGTATGCCTAGTGTAAATGGAATTGATTTGGGAAATTATATAAGAGAAGAGCTTAACGATAATATTACACAGATAGTATATGTTTCATCAGAACAGCAGTATGCTATGGACTTATTTAAAGTAAGACCGATGGATTTTCTTATAAAGCCTGTTACAAGTGATAACATAAAAGAAACTATGGACAAAGCATATAAACTGATAGGAATTAATAATAATATTTTTACATATGAGAAAAACGGTATGGTATACAGAGTACAGATGTCTAAAATCAGATACGTTGCAAATAGCAAAAGAAAGATAAAGCTATTGCTTGCAGACGGGGAAGAGGAAGAATTTTATGGAAATATGGATACTGTATATGATGCGCTGAGGGATAATAATTTTATAAGAGTGCATAAATCTTATATAGTTAATTGTAATTATATTAAAAGTATTTCATCGGCTGAAATATATATTGATAATGAAGAAAAAGTTCCGGTGAGCAGAAGCTGGAAAAATGAAATTGAGAGGATATTCAATTGGTAGTAATAATTTATATACTTGCTGTTGCAATGATGCTGTTATCTATTAATGTGATAGCGAGGGATGAGATTGATGGAAAACCGGATATACCAAGGGTTGTATTGTTAAATGCTATAGGTATAGTAGTAGAGGCTAACTTTATAGTACTTAATAAAAATATTGCGTGGATAATAGCAACCGGATTTATTATTTATGCTGCGTATATTCTGCTTATGTCACAAAGATTTGATGAAAATAAAATTAAAAGGGCGCTGCTTACATACATAATAATTAATGCGGCAAGTTTTGTTGTAACGATATTGTTATTGGTTACAAATGTTATCGCAGCACATTTTATGCTTATATACTCACTTATCATGTATATTCTGTATCGGCTTTATTGCAAAATGCAGGAGGATAATAAGTATTTTATACTTTATGGAATTTCACTTACTGTATATACGGGCGTATTTATTATTATTGAAAAATTTGCCAATATAAATGGAATTGCCAATGAAGTGTTAATTATCTTTATACTTATCAGCTACATTGTTATGCTCATTTTCTTTGACTGGATTACAAGAAAGCAGACATATGATATGGAAGGTGACATTCTTGAGAGACAGAAGCAGTTTTACAGTGAGCAGATTAAGACAATTAAAGAGTCGGAGAATCTTGCAAGAGGCATAAGACATGATATGAAGAATCATATCAATACCATTTATATGCTTTTGCAGCGGGATAAGTGCAAGGAAGCGCTCGGTTATCTTGATAAAATAAAGGATAAGATAGACATGACAAAGCCTGAAATTAATTCGGGCAATCTTGAAATAGATGCGATACTTAACAGTAAAATAATGTCTTTAAGGAATAAGGGCATTGAATTTAAATGTGACTTAAAGATTCCTGAAAAGATGAATTTTGAGGCATATGATATGGTTGTCATAATAGGTAATATGCTTGACAATGCAATAAATGCTGAAGATAAATTAAGTATAGACAATAAAAAGATTAATCTTAATATGGATTACAGATATGGAGCATTAAATATAAAGATAAGCAATGACTGTGACAGCAGCATTGAGAATCAGGAAAGGGAAGTAACAAAAAGAAACATTCCTGATATTCTCATGACAACAAATGTAGATAAACATAATCATGGATTTGGAATAAAGAATATTTTAAGTATTATAGAAAAATATGGCGGAAACATGAACGTGACTGTACATGATTCCCGTTTTGAAATTAAAATTATCCTCGCCGAAGTTAAAAGTAAAAGAGTGGATTTTACTGATTCGGAGGAAATATAATAAAAAGATAAGATAGGAATTGAGCCAGATAAGGAATAATTTGGGTAAAATAAATTAGATAAAACGGATAAACCTAACAGGCTTGATAAAATTAATAAACCTGATAAACTTGATAAACCACCCGGACGTGTGTAGTATACTGATTTTTAATTGATGGATTTTTAATCTGTTTTTTAATGATTGCAGACAGTCCGGGTGGTTTATTTGAATATGCGGATATATTTTTAATATAAAAACTAAAAGAAATACTTGTGATAAATAAAAATGTATGCTATATTATCTATAGTAATAATAATTATAAATTCTAATTGTGCTATACTGAAAGTGATTAAGGAA
>ERZ1106969.402-NODE-402-length-46462-cov-5.942616_pt1 | contig 46462 bp, 46 predicted proteins | sample MGYA00403685_ERZ1106969 | MGnify/ENA primary metagenome ERZ1106969 (study PRJEB35170, sample SAMEA104062416) | human gut metagenome | biome: human gut; feature: human-associated habitat; material: faeces | place: Denmark | collected 2012-05-18 ... | reverse complement strand
CGGAAAACAACAAAGAGACAGACCCCAAAGCCCAGGCAGAAGCAGAGGGAAAGCCGGAGGCAGAGGCCCAGTCCGGTGAAACAGTGGTTATCAAGTTTGGGCACAACTATTCCGTGGATCATCCGGCAGAAATTGTAGGACAGTGGATGGGCGGCCAGCTGGCAGAAAAATCAGGAGGAAGGATTGTGCTGGAGACCTACCCGTCAGGGCAGCTGGGAACATCTAATGAATTGATGAACAGCGTTACCAATGGAACCATAGAGAGCTGTGTCACCTCCACCTTTGGTACTCTTGAAAAGAACATTTATACAGTGGAGCTTCCCTATCTGTTTTCCGGCTTTGACCATGTCAAGAAGTTCATGCACAGTGAGGAATCCGCACAGCTTCTGTCCCAGCTTGATGCAAAGGGGGTCCATGCAAATGGATGGTGCCCGTGGGATGGAGGAACATAGGGAATAATAAACGTGAAGTCAAATCACCAGCCGACTTAAAGGGACTTTTAATCCGGGCATTTGATAATGAAATACTGATAGATACCTTAAAGGCCCTGGGAGCCAATACCACTGTGATGAATGTGAGCGAGGTGTATGTGGCACTTCAGACCGGCGCTTTGGACGGGGAGGAGAATCCATTCCTGAACACCTATACCATGAGCTTTTTTGAAATTGAGAAATACAAAACAGAGACCCATCATATGATGAACTTTGACGTGGTTGCATTTAACCAGAAGTTTTGGGATTCCCTGTCAGCCGAAGACCAGAAGCTGATTGATGAAGTGGTTGCCGAAGGCTGTGATATGTACGCTGACCTGGTTGCCGAATCGGACGATAAGTACCGTGGCCTGTTGGAAGAAGGCGGCGTGAAGATAACTCCCATTGAAGATTATGCGCCTTGGATCCAGGCAGTCAGACCTGTCTATGAAAAATGGGAGAAGGAGTTGGATGCTGACCTGATCCAAAACGTAAGGGACATGGGGTGGTAACTTGGTTAAAAGCTTTGTAAATAGGAGTACTTAAAATGATGAAAGTGTTGCAACGTATTAGTGATTTTTTAAATACCGTGACAAAGGTACTCGGGATCATCTGCCTTGCAGGAATGTTTGCAGTCATAATCGCCAATGCGGTGATGCGGTATGTGTTTAACACGGGTATCATATGGGCCTATGATGTGCTGAGGGTCCTGATGATTGCACTGGTATTCTTCTGCACATGCATGGTTTACCACGAGCAGGAACACGTAAAGTTCGTGGTGCTCTACGACCACTATCCCCCAATGTTGAAACGGATATTCCAGATACTGCTCAATGCAGCCGGAATCCTGTTCTTTGGGGTGTTAGGGTCAGAAGGATTAAAATTAAGTATCAGCCTGTGGGAAACCAGGCTGGCCTCCTCCGGCATATCAAATTTCTGGCTGTACATATTTTTTTCACTGAGTATGTTTGTGCTGATTGTCCATTCTGTCAGGTTTATATCTGAGGAGGTTTTGGGAAAGGAGGCGGAGACGTGAATGTAACACTTGTACTGCTTATCGTGCTGTTTGCTGTTCTGGCAGTGATTGGAGTGCCTCTGGCTTTGGCCCTTGGACTGTCAACCTTTGTTTCACTGGCCCTGACAACGGATATGCTGCTGGTTGTCATTGCGCAGAAGGTCCAGCTGGGTGCGGATTCTTACCTGATGATGGCGGTGCCGTTATTTATCCTGGCAGCCAATATCATGAATTATTCAGGCGTGACAGAACGTATCTTCCGCTTCGCCAGGGCCATTGTAGGAAGCATGCCCGGGGCATTGGGACATGCCAACGTGGTTGCCAGCGTGGTTTTCGCCGGTATCTCGGGCTCCGCCATCGCAGACAGCGCCTCCTTGGGGAATATCGAAATCAAGTCCATGGAGGACCAGGGATATCCCGCAGAATATGCGGCAGCCATTACCGTGGCATCAGCTACCATCGGCCCAATCTTCCCGCCCAGCATACCGTTGGTCATTTATGCAGGCATAGCCAGCGTTTCAGTTGGAAAACTGTTTATGGGCGGCGTGGTTCCCGGATTGATTATTGCCCTGGCGCTTATGGTGCTGAACCATATCCTGTCTGTTAAAAATAAATATCCAAGAGATGAGCGGATGACGCCCATACAGATATGGGACTGTTTCAGGGAATCCTTTCTTCCCATCCTGTCCCCTGCAATCATCCTGTTTGGCATAACATTCGGTTGGTTTACCCCTACCGAGGCAGCCGCAGTCATTGTGCTCTATGCATTTATTCTGGGTTTCTTTGTGTACAAGGAACTGAAACTGTCCTATCTTCCCAGGATATTTAAGGAAACCATGATGACCACAGGAATTGTCATGTTCATTGTAGCTGCTGCCAATGCTTTTTCCTATGTGCTTACTATTTGTAAGCTGGGAAACGTACTGACCGACATGGCGGCAGCCATGCCCAATGCCATTACATTTATAATTGTGGTCAACGTCCTGCTTTTAATCCTGGGCATGTTCATGGAGTCAACGGCAATCCTTATTGTCATCACTCCTGTGCTGGTGCCGGTTGCACAGGCCATGGGTATTGATCTTGTTTATTTTGGGGTCATGATGGTCCTGAACCTGATGATAGGGCTTGCCACACCGCCTTTTGGAATGGGGCTGTTTACTGTGAGCCAGGTGGCTAAACTGCCGGTAGAGAAGACGGTTAAGGCAATCCTTCCATTTATCCCCGTCCTTCTTGTGGTGCTGCTCATGATTATCTTCATGCCCGCCCTTGTTACCTGGCTGCCGTCAATTGTTATGTAGGAAATAAAAATATAATAAATAGAAATGGAGAGAAACTTTATGTCAAAGTATATTGATTGTACCATGCCGTTTTATGATTACATGCCTGTGGGGAATGTTTGGGCATGGGATGTACCCTTCCGCACGGAACCAATTACCACCCATGAAAAGAATTCTTATGAATTATGGATGATTACCATGCATTCTGAGACAGGAACCCGGCTTATGATCAAGGCAATGCAGGATCCCAACGCGCCTACTGTGGACAGGCTTCCCCTAAATGAATTCCTGAACCGTGATGCGGTGATACTGGATGTCCCATGCGGCATGGACGGCGCCGTGACAGCAGAACAGGTCCGCAGTGCGGCGGGGAATGCAGATATCAGGAAAGGGGATATATTCATCCTGAGGACAGGCTGGGGTGATGATGAGCGTTATCTTGAACTGGGTGATGCATATGCCAGGAGGGGACCCTGTATTTCCAAAGAAGGGGCAGAGGAACTTTGCAGGATCATGCACGAAAATGAATCCAGCCTGGCTGGTTCCGATGTTGCATACTGGGGCAGGGGTGATAAGTATCAGGGACCGCTCTGGGCCGACAGGCCGGCCTGGGAAAGAAACCCCTTCCCATCCATCGAGGCAAGACGTTTCCTGGCTCAGTATACGGCTGAGAAAGCCATTGAGGACTGGGAATCCCCCAATGTAATGACAACCAACAATATAAGCTTTATCGGCGCAATGGTGAATCTGAACCAGATATCCAAGATGAGGGTAAAACTTTCCGTTGTTCCCATGAAGTTAAAAGGCGCCAGAGGTGCGCCGTGCAGCGTGATAGCAGAAGAAATCTAAGGGCTAATCTTGTTTTATCCCCTGAATTGTGGTACTTTATAGGGAAGGGGATAATAAAATTTGAAGGATTTGAGGTTATAGATGCAGACTTCCAATACATTAGGGTTTGAACCCGCAGTAGTACAAAAAGCTTCAGAGGAAATTGTAAACCAGATTCAGGATTCGATATTAGCAGGAAAACTGAAACCGGGGGATTCACTGCCGCCGGAACGCGAATTGATTAAGATGTTTGCCAGAAGCAGGCCGACGGTCAGGGAGGCCCTCAGGGTCCTTGAGATGAAGGGGCTGATTTCCGTGACCGGAGGAGGGGGCACCGTTATATGCAGGCCCGAGACCTCACAGCTTGAGGAGACACTTAAGATTATGCTGGCCATGCATGATATTACCCCGGAGGAGATGTATGATGCAAGGAACATGCTGGAGCTGACCACAATCCGTTTCGCGGCAAGTAAACGTACGCAGGAGGACATCGGGGAGCTGAAGGAACTGATTGAACGGGAGAAAGCCTGTGTGGATAATATAGAACTGTTCACATCTCTGGACCGGGATTTTCATGAGCTGATTGCAAAAGCATCTAAGAACAGTATATTTGAGATTCTTGTCAGGGCATTGCGAAACCTCATGCAGAATACAATCGCACATAGTATCATGCGTATGGGGCCGGATAATTATAAGAAGGAGCAGGATATCCTGATTCAGTGCCATATGGAGATACTGCAGTGCATCATCGACCAGTCGGAGACAAGGGCGGTTGAATGCATGAAAGAACATATAGACCAGTTTAAGCGGATTAATAAGCAGTGACATGTAAAGAGACATGTGGCAGACAGATACATATTTCGAAGAATCATCGCATGGAGGGCCGCCTTGGAAATAGGTGGCCCTTCAATGAAACAGCAGGCCAAGGGTACACCGGATACTAAAATCATCCGGTGTCTTTTATTTTCAGGACCAAATCCCCCTCCCCATGAGGTCAGCCGGTTTTCCTCCTGTCATCCGTATAATCATTTTATTTTGGGCAATATAAGTATAAAATGGATTATTACGACAATGCAAAAGGAGGATTTATATGCAGGAAAATGAAATCGTAAGGGCTGATATACTTGGTTTTAGAACGTATCTGATTAACATGGAACGCTCGGCGCGGACCATTGACAAGTATTGCAGGGATGTTGGGGCATTTATACAATATCTTGCACCGGGGAAATTAGTGACCAGGGAAACGGTCATAGAGTATAAAAGTTATCTGCAGGGGGCGTACAAGATATCAAGCGCCAACTCCATGCTGGCTGCGCTGAACTGTTTTTTTCATTATAAGAACTGGGACAGGTACAGGGTAAGCCAGTTTAAGGTGCAACGCCGTCTGATGGGAGGCGAAGAGCGGAGGCTATCCAAGGAAGAGTACGCAAGGCTGGTGACAACGGCCCTGCATCTGGACAACCAGAGGCTGGCCATGATTATGGAGACCATAGGCAATACGGGGATACGCATAAGCGAACTGCCTTTTATCACAGTGGAAGCCCTGGATACGGGGCGGGTGGAGATATATAATAAAGGGAAATTCAGAACCATTTTCATGATTGAAAAACTGCGGTGCCGTCTGCGCGCGTATTGCCGTGATAACGGTCTGACTTCCGGTCCTGTGTTTGTCACGTCGGGAGGTATGTCCGTGAACCGCAGCAATATATGGGCGGAGATGAAGCGGCTGTGCATTAAGGCTGGCATCCCGGAACAAAAGGTATATCCCCATAATCTCAGGCATCTGTTTGCCTATACCTATTATGGGGTTGATAAGGACCTGGTCCATCTGGCGGATATATTGGGGCATTCAAGTGTTGAGACTACCAGGATTTATACTATTTCAACCGGGGAAGAGCAGCAGGAGGTCATGCAGAAAATGGAAATGATTATATAAAAAAGAAACGACATAATACATATTATGTCGTAAAACAGTCTGTCCGTCTGCTGGCGGCAGCTTGATGTATAAGCACACCCGAAAGGAAGGATTGGATTATATGGAGGATAGGGACAAAATGAATGGTAATGGAATGGAAAAAGGGACAATCGGACAGGACAGCCAGCTGCGGGGCGGAGGCGGTCTGCTGGAAGACCTGGCCGCAGGCCTTGAATGTCTGTACCTGTCAGACCTCAGGTACGGTTATTGCCAGTCTGCGCTGCGGTTCGTGCTGCCCTGCCTGGATCCGGGACGGTACAGCATTGAGGAATGGAACCGGGCGGCCGCATATATCATGGGAACGGAATGCGCCTATCCGGACAGCGCCAAGGCAAGGGAGGCCCTTGTGGCATTTTCAAGGGAAAAGGCTGAAAACGGTATATACAGAAGCCGGGAGGAATGGTATGGGAACAGATAATGATAAAATCCATGTGTGCGTCCGTTTAAAGAAGGATGAGGAGGATTATCTGTGCGGGATTGCCTCTGTCAGGATAAGCGACGGGATTACCATCTGCGGTATCAGGATTTATTACTGCCGGGGGAGGTTAAGCGTGGTTTATCCTTACCTGATAAAGGAAAATAAAAGGCTGCCGGTCCTTGTCCTTGGCAAAGAGGAAAAGGAACGGCTGACAGCCCTGATCCTGGATGCATTTGAATATGAACGCCTCAGATAAGAGGGAAGCATGCCAAAATTCTTCGATTTTATGGTAAATTTATGTGAAATACATCTTATTTCCCCAAAACACTTGCAAAATCGTGAAAGTTCATTAAAATATATGTATTGACTAAAATCAGAACGATAGAATGGGAGAATGCATATGGCATTGGCGAAGAAACCGGTTACCGGAATGAAGGATATCACTCCTGCGGAAATGCAGATCCGCGAATATGTGATGGACCAGATTAAGGAGACATACAGGGGATTTGGATTTTCACAGATAGAGACTCCCTGCGTGGAGCATATAGAGAACCTGACCAGCAAGCAGGGCGGGGATAATGAGAAGCTTATATTCAAAATCCTGAAAAGGGGGGACAAGCTGAACCTGGAAACCGCCGGGTGCGAGAACGACCTGACGGACAGCGGGCTGCGCTATGACCTGACCCTTCCCCTTTCACGCTATTATGCGAACAATGCGGCCAGCCTTCCAAAGCCCTTCAAGGCATTGCAGATGGGCAGCGTATGGCGTGCCGACAAGCCCCAGAGAGGGCGCTTCCGCCAGTTTGTCCAGTGTGATATCGATATCCTGGGCGATGCCACCAGCCTTGCTGAAATTGAACTGATTCTGGCCACCACCACGGCCCTGGGAAAAATCTGCCCGGACAACGGATTTACAGTGAGGATCAACGACAGGGAAATCCTGCGGGGAATGGCCCTCTACTGCGGGTTCCGGGAGGAATCCATGGACCAGGTATTCATTATCCTGGACAAGATGGATAAGATTGGATTCGAGGGCGTGGAAAAGGAACTTCTGGAGGCAGGACATCAGAAGGAAAGTGTTGACAGATATCTGGACATGCTTAAGAATGTGACAAAGGACGCGGCAGGCGTGCGCGCGCTTGGCGAAATGCTGGGGGAGGTCATGCCCTTGGAGGTAAGTGAGAACCTGGCCCACATCATGGACACGGTTACCGAGGTGGCCGAAGCCGAGTTCGGGCTGGAATTCGACCCCACCCTGGTACGCGGGATGTCTTATTACACAGGAACCATTTTCGAGGTATCCATGGAAGGGTTCGGCGGCTCGGTTGCAGGCGGCGGACGGTATGATAAGATGATTGGCAAGTTCACAGGCATGGAGACACCGGCCTGCGGGTTTTCCATCGGGTTTGAGCGCATTGTAACCATTCTTCTGGAGAATGGTTTTGAAGTGCCGGGCGCGTCGGATAAGAAAGCATTCCTCTTTGAAAAGGGTGTGGACAGCGCTGCATTGGCCGGTGTGATACGTGAAGCCATGGCAGAGCGTAGAAAGGGCGTCCAGGTCCTGGTTGCCCAGATGAATAAGAATAAGAAGTTCCAGAAGGAACAGCTCAGTAAAGAGGGATACACGGATTTCAAGGAATTCTACAAGGAAAGCCTGAAGAAATAAAAAGGAGATAATATCATGGCAGAATCAATGATGGGTTTAAAGCGGTCCCACAGATGTACAGAAGTAACAACCGCTGATATCGGCCGGGAAGTGACCGTTATGGGATGGGTCCAGAAGAGCAGGAATAAGGGCGGGATCATATTCGTGGATTTACGCGACCGTTCCGGTATCCTGCAGATTATATTTGAAGAGAGTGACTGCGGTGCAGAGGACTTTGCAAAGGCAGAGAAGCTGAGAAGCGAGTTCGTGGTTGCCGTTACAGGCCGTGTGGAAGCACGGTCCGGCGCTGTAAATGAAAACCTGGCCACGGGAGCCATTGAAGTAAGGGCTCATTCCATGAGGGTGCTGGCAGAGTCTGAGACGCCGCCTTTCCCCATTGAGGAGAACTTAAGGACCAAGGAGGAGCTTCGCCTTAAGTACCGTTTCCTGGACCTTAGAAGACCGGATCTCCAGAGAAACCTGATTACCAGAAGCAGGGTGGCGACCCTTACCAGGGCATTCCTGGCAGAGGAGGGGTTTCTTGAGATTGAGACACCGACCCTGATTAAGAGCACGCCGGAAGGCGCCCGCGATTATCTGGTGCCAAGCCGTGTGCACCCAGGTTCCTTTTATGCGCTGCCCCAGTCGCCCCAGCTGTTTAAGCAGCTGTTAATGTGTTCCGGTTATGACCGTTATTTCCAGCTGGCACGCTGCTACAGGGATGAGGACCTGAGGGCGGACCGCCAGCCGGAGTTTACACAGATTGACATGGAGCTTTCCTTTGTGGATGTGGATGATGTGCTGGATGTGAATGAACGTCTTTTACAGAAGCTGTTCAAGGAAATCTGCAACTTTGATGTACAGCTGCCCATCCAGCGCATGACCTGGAGGGAGGCCATGGACCGCTACGGCTCTGATAAGCCGGACCTTCGTTTTGGCATGGAGCTTAAGAATGTGTCCCAGGTTGTGAAGGACTGCGGATTTGTGGTATTTAAGGGTGCTCTGGAGAACGGCGGTTCTGTCCGCGGCATTAACGCAGAGGGACAGGGCCATATGCCAAGGAAGAAAATTGACGCCCTGGTGGAATATGCCAAGGGATTCGGGGCCAAGGGCCTTGCCTATGTGGCTCTTGCAGAAGACGGTTCCTTTAAGTCCTCCTTTGCCAAGTTCATGACGGATGATGAGATGAGGGCCCTGATTGCCGCCATGGACGGAAAACCAGGCGACCTGCTGCTGTTTGCCGCTGACAGGGACAAGGTTGTATTTGATGTGCTGGGCAGCCTGCGTCTGGAACTGGCAAGACAGCTGGACCTGTTAAAGAAGGATGACTTTAAGTTCCTTTGGGTAACTGAGTTCCCGCTGCTTGAATATTCGGAAGAGGAAGACCGCTATGTGGCCATGCACCATCCATTTACCATGCCCATGGATGAGGATATACAGTATATTGATACGGATCCGGGACGTGTGCGCGCCAAGGCTTATGATATCGTGCTGAACGGTGTTGAGATGGGCGGAGGTTCTGTCCGTATCCATCAGGCGGATATCCAGTCCAAGATGTTTGAGGTGCTGGGCTTTACGCCGGAACGTGCCAATGAGCAGTTCGGCTTCCTGTTGAGTGCGTTTAAGTACAGTGTGCCGCCCCATGCAGGTCTGGCTTATGGCCTGGACCGCGTTGTCATGCTGATGGTGGGTGCTGACAGTATCCGTGACGTAATCGCATTTCCTAAGGTTAAGGACGCGTCCTGCCTTATGACGGAAGCGCCGGGCGAGGTGGATGAGAAGCAGCTTCAGGAGCTGGGTATAGAGATTGCGGCTGGGGAAGCGGAGGCTGAAGGAAACGGGGCAGAATAGCCCCGGGCTTAAAGGACCCGGAATCAATAGTCCCGGGATTGACAGCATATAGAAATGATCTAAATTTAGATGAGGATGTCCGGATGGTTAGATGATAGGCCAGGGGACATCCTTATTTTTATTATAGTACCAGGTATTGTTGATGTCCTGCCAGCTGTTAGTCACGCGGCCGTTAAGACAACCTTTACCCTTGGCTTATCGCCTAATGACCATTTCTCTGCCTCATTGATGTATTCCGCGCTTTCAACCGTGTATTCCCTGCTGGTGGTGCTGGCGGTTACGGTCCCCGGGGCTTCCCCGGCCTTAGGCGCTTCATCATAGGAAAATGTCAGCTTTACCGTATCAATCTTTTCCGGGAAGCGCTGTTATCCCCGGCTCATGAGGATTCCCAGTTCCGTTGCCTCACATCCGCCCCTGGTGCGGTGGACCTTGATATATCCTGCATCTGCCAGCTTCCTTAAGACCGTGCGTATTTTTCCCTCCGTCAGGCTGACACCCTGATTTTTCAGCTGCTCCATTACCGTGGCCCGGCCGATGCGGGGATGGGAGATAATCAGGGAAAGGATATGCTTTTCTGTTACATCAAGGGAGGTCTGGCGGCTCAGTATCTGGTTTAATATGTAGCCGGGCAGGTCGCCCAGGGGAATGGGTTCCCTCTGGTAGATGCATGAGAAGTAGTTGCTCAGGTTGCGTATCTCCTGTGCATTCCCGGGCCAGTCATACTGCTTTAGGAAGGCGGCCAGGTTGCTGGTCAGCACATCTTCCATGACAAGGGACGGGTCCTTAAAGGCATCCCTTAGAAAGGTATTCAGCAGGAGGGGAATATCGTCCCTGCGCTGCCGGATCGGCACCGTATTCAGGGAAAATGTGTTCAGGAGAAAGAACAGGTCGTCTAAAAAACGCCCTTCCAGCACCAGGCTGTATAAATCCGTTGTGGTGGTTGCTATCATCCGCACATCCAATGACAATGGCACGGAACTGCCCATGGGCATATAATACCCGTTCTGAAGCACGTTCAGCAGCAGCTGCTGGGTCTGCAGGGCAGTGTGCTGGATTCCGTTAATAAGCAGTGTTCCCCGGCAGGCGGCCTGAAAGGCCCCCATATGCCGTCTGGTTCCAAGGGATGGGTTTTCCTCTGTCCCCAGCAGCTCCGCTTCAATGCCGGATGGGTTCAGGGATGAGAAATTCAGGGATATAAAAGGGCCGTCATGCCGCCTTGAATTGCGGTGGATGGCCTGGGCCAGCATTTCCTTTTCCGTGCCGCTTTCCCCCTGGATGATGACCGGGAAATCATTGAGGGATATCCTGCGGGCCGTGTCAAGAAGATGGGACTGGGTGGGATTCCTGGTAATCATGTTGTTGAAGTCATACAGGGTCCTGGCCCGGAAAGGAAAGGCGGCGTCGCCGCCCCCGGATTCCTGATCATCACAGACAGAGGCGTGCATCAGATATAACTCGGCCTTGGGATTCAGGCTGAACTTCTGGAACCACAGGCGTATGTACCCGTGTCCCGGCTGGCTGATGATGGTTTCCCTTTTGTTGGGGAAATCGTAATCGATTCCGTAGGACCGCAAAAGCGCACAGAAGTCACAACCGGACAGGTTCTTTTCCTTAAATCCTGTCAGCTTTTGGAAGGGCTGGTTCACCATCTTGATCATTCCGTTTTCATCCAGAAGGCAGAAGCCTTCAGACACATTGTCAAGTATCATCTGTGTAATCTGTTTCATGTCCAGGGCGTGGCTCAGCTGCTGGTTGGAGAGCTTTAATACCTGTACAATATGGCTCATATAATTCCTGGTCACCTCGTCGGCCAGACTGGTAGGCAGATGGAAGCAGGCGATGATCTCATTGATGGTGGAGATATCCACCACCCGGTTGCCAATGTCAATGACCGTGGTGAGGGTGGAAGGGACCAGATGCAGCTCCCCGGGGGTAACCCCGTAATGGATGCCCTCATCCGGGTTGGTGCAGCCAGGATACCAGGGAAGGAAACGGTATTGGGAAAAGCCGAATTCCTGGAGTTGCAATATGACCTCGTGGGCATTGTTTTCCGTATCATTAATCAGATAGACGGATGAACCGGGAGGAATCTGGAGGATTTTGTGGAGATAGGTATGATTGAATGTGCGCATACAGACCAACTGGTATACATGTTCAGGAATCGGATAAGGCAGATTATCCTTTATGTTCTCCGTGGAAAGCAGGATACAGTCCGCATGGTCCAGGATTTCAGGGGTGATATCAGCGCCCCGGGCGGACTGGATGGTCAGGTACTGATTAAAAATAGAGGACAGATAGGATGAAATGCCTATTTTTGCCACCGGATTATTAGTTAATATCAGTAATTTCTTTTTCATGAAAGCACCTCCTGTATATTAGGTTGATTATATCGTATAAAAACTATATAAACAACCTAATACATTAATAAAATAAGAAATATAAGAAAGTAAAAAGGATTTTAACCCATAGGATTTGACAGCGGTACGTTAATTCATTAAAATTTAAAGAAAGCAAGGCGCTTTTTCGTACGATGCAGGTGCGCCCTTGCTTTTTCTTTATCATCCGTTCGTGATGGGGACATGAAGAAAGGGCAGTTGATTTTCAGAAAAGGAGGAGTATCAGAATGAAAAAGAGAACAATATCGTTATTGGTTGCGGCAGCGATTACAGCAGGATGTCTTGCCGGCTGCGGCGGGGGAACCACAGGCACCACCACGGCAGCAGGAGCAGGGGGGACAGAGGGAACCCAGGCAGATGCAGGCAGTCCGCAGGACAGCGATTCAGGAAAGGACAGCCTGGTGATTGCCATGGCCTCAGATATCCTGTCCATGGATCCATATAAATATGATGAGGGGCCTACCAACCAGGTAATGCTCCATATATATGAGGCAATGCTGATGCAGGACGCGGATATGAAGTTCCAGCCATGTCTGGCTGAGAGCTGGGAGACTTCCGACGATGGCCTGACCTGGACCTTCCACCTGAGAAAAGGCGTTAAGTTCCATGACGGCGAGGAGATGGACTCTGCGGATGTGCTGGCTTCCATAAAGACAGCCATGAATCCGGATTCCCCATCAGCCTTCAGTGGCTACACCAGTACCTTTTCCAAGGTTGAGGCGCCGGATGCATACACAATCACCATTACAACCGAGACACCCAATCCCCTGATGCTGTTCCATGTGGCTCAGATTTATGTGCTGAAACAGGAAAATGTAGAAGGTAAGACAGAGGAAGAGATTTCTGATGTGGTAGTGGGCACAGGACGCTATAAATTTGTGGAGCAGGTAAAGGAAGACCACCTGGATTTGACCGCCAATGAGGACTACTGGGGCGAGGTGCCGGAGATTAAGAACGTACGTTTCCGCCCTATCACCAATGAGGCCACCAGGACAGCCACCATGCTGACCGGAGAGGTGGATTTCACCATTGATATTTCCGTTCGCGATATTGACAGGCTGGAGGGAACGGACGGTATCAGCGTGTTAAAACAGCAGGGCCTGAGGGAGATTTACCTGAACCTGGACAGCCGTGAGGACTCTCCGCTGTTCCCGGGACAGAAGAACCCCATGTCAGACCCCAAGGTCAGACATGCCATGTACCTTGCCATTGATGAGGATACCATCATCAAGAATATCATGAACGGCTGCGCGTTTGAAATGAATTCCATTATCCCGGAGAACTATGTGGGATATACTCCGGTGGAGCGTGAGGCATATGACCCTGAAAAGGCAAAGCAGCTGTTGGCCGAGGCCGGATACCCGGATGGTTTTGAGGTGACCCTGGATGCATCCAATGACCGCTATATGAACGATGAACAGATTGCCCAGGCGGTTGCCGGCTACCTGGAGAAGGTAGGGATTAAAGTAAACCTGAACCTGATGCCGAAATCTAATTTCTTTACCTACATCAAACCAGCGGAAAATAAATCCATGCTGCTTCAGACCGGATGGTCCGATGCTTCCGGTGATGGTCTGTCACTGCTGCATGATATGCTCCGCACATATAACAGGGAAGCCGGGCAGGGCACTGTTAACAGGGGACACTACTCCACCCCGGAAGTGGATGCCCTTATCAGCCAGGCATTTACGGAATTTGACGATGCCAAGAGGGGCCAACTGGTGGCAGAGGCAGATAAGATTGCAAGAGAAGATTATGCGTACATCCCGCTGCATTTTGAGCAGGATACCTATGCAATCAAGGATACCCTTAACTATACCCCAAGAATGAACAAATATGTGCTGGCTTGGGAATTCTCCTACAAGTAAGGTACCTGGCACTGCCGGCGCTGCGTTAGGATTAAGACGGTAAGAGGGACTGCTGCAAAACAGGAAACCTATTTTTTGCAGCGGTTCCCTTTTTGTAATCCGGCCCAAGATAAAGACGAGGTGAATCAGAGTGTTAAAATATATTGTTAAGCGATTTGTGCAGATGATAGTGGTTCTGTTTGTGGTCTCCATACTGGTATTCATGCTGACGAATTTCATCGGGGACCCTGTGGACATGCTGGTGCCGGAAAATGCAACAGTGGAGCAGGTGGAATCAGCCCGGGCAAGGCTGGGCCTTGATAAGCCCCTTCCCGTTCAGTATGGCATTTTCTTAAAGGATGTGCTTCACGGTAATTTCGGCAAGTCCTATACCTATGGAAAACCAGCCATGGGCCTGATAATGGAGCGTATGCCGGCAACCCTTGAGCTGGTTGCCATAGCAGCCCTTCTGGTGCTGATCATTGCCATCCCCCTGGGCGTTTATGCGGGCGCATATCCCAAACGCAGGAGCAGCAAGATCATCATGTCGGGGTCCATATTAGGGATTTCCCTGCCCTCCTTCTGGGTGGGCATGATGATGATTTATATTTTCGCAGTCATGCTGAGGGCGCTTCCGGCATCAGGGCGCGGGAACACGGTAAATGTGCTGGGGGTAAATTTAAGCGTGTTCGCACCCGGCGGCCTGCGGTTCATCATCCTTCCCGCCGTGACGCTGGCCCTTACCAATGTGGCCACTACCCTGCGTCTTACCAGATCCGGAATCATGGAGAACATGCGGCAGGATTACATTAAGTTTGCGAGGGCCAAGGGTGTGTCCTCCAGAAGCCTGCTCTTTGGGCATGCATTGAAAAACGCCCTGATTCCGGTCATCACCATCTTTGGGATGGATCTGGGCAATATGATTGCGTTCACCACCATCACGGAGACCATCTTTGCCTGGCCCGGCATGGGGAAACTGCTGATTGACGCCATCAATAAATCAGACCGCCCCATAATCGTGGCCTATCTCATGACGGCCGCCTGTATGTTCGTGGTGCTGAACTTTGTGGTGGATCTTCTCTACACACTGGTTGATCCGAGAATAGAATTGAGGTGATGACATGGAACATGAAGTACGTGCAGAAAAAACAAGCTGGTGGAACCATTTTTTAAAATCTGAGTTTTTCTACCATTATAAAAACAATCTCCCTGCCATCATCGGCAGCGTCCTGGTTCTGTTTGCCATACTGACCGCGGTTGCAGGCCGTTTCCTGGCGCCCCAGAATCCATATGACCTGACCCAGATAAGCCTGATGGATTCCTATCTTCCCCCGGCCTGGCTGGACGGCGGCAAGCTGTCATTCTTACTGGGCACGGATGAGCAGGGAAGGGATATTTTAAGCGCCATCATCTACGGCAGCGCCAGCTCCATCATGATTGGCCTGGTGGGCATGGCTGCCTCCTGCTGCATCGGCACAACCCTGGGACTGATTGCCGGTTATTTTGGGGGAAAGGTGGATGCTGTCATCATGAGGATTGCGGACATCCAGCTGTCATTCCCCTCCATGCTCATTGCGCTTTTTATCATGTCCGTGTTCGGAAGGGGCGTGGGAAAGCTTTTAATTGCCCTTACCATGGTGGGGTGGGTCACCTATGCAAGGACGGTAAGGGGCGAGACCCTGTCTGTTAAAAAGATGGAGTATGTGGAGGCGGCCAGGACCATCGGACTGCCCAACCGCATCATCATACTGAAACATGTGCTGCCCAATGTAGTTAATTCCATCATTGTGCTTGCAACCATACAGATTGGCAACTTTATCCTGACAGAGGCCACCTTAAGCTTCCTGGGAGTCGGGGTTCCCATTACGGAACCGTCCCTGGGTCTTTTGGTAAAGACCGGATTCGATGTGCTGTTTTCCGGCTTGTGGTGGGCTTCCGTATTCCCGGGCCTGTATATCATGCTCATTGTGTTCGGCATAAACCTGCTGGGGGATTTCCTCAGGGATGAGCTGAACCCCAATCTGAAATAAGCGAGGTGGCTTTGATGGAAAATAATATTTTACTTGATGTTAAGGGCCTGAAAACCTACTTCCACACATTTAAGGGAGTGGTGAAGGCCGTGGATGACGTAAGCTTTTCCCTGAAAGAGGGGGAGATACTGGGAATTGTGGGGGAATCAGGCAGCGGGAAATCCGTGACCAGCTTCTCCATCCTGAAGCTGGTGGAAGAACCCGGCGTGGTGGAAGCAGAGCAGATTCTGTTTGACGGCAGGGATTTGAGCCGGGCCAGTGAAAGGGATATGATAAAGATAAGGGGCAAGGACATATCCATGGTGTTCCAGGATCCCATGACATCCTTAAATCCGCTGTATACCATACAGAGACAGATGGAGGAGGTACTGATCCTCCATGAACCCCAGATGAACGCGGCCCAGAGAAAGGCCAGGTGCCTGGAACTTTTATCAGCCGTGGGCATCCCCAATCCCCAGGAGCGGTTAAAGGAATACCCCAACCAGTTCTCCGGCGGCATGAGGCAGAGGGTAATCATTGCCATTGCGCTGGCAACCAATCCCAGGCTTCTGATTGCAGACGAACCAACCACTGCGCTGGACGTGACCATCCAGGAGCAGATACTGGAGCTGATGAGGAAACTTGTGAAGGAGCACAATACAGCCTTAATCCTGATTACCCATGACCTGGCCGTCGTGTCCCAGATGGTGGACCGCATTAATGTCATGTACTGCGGCAAGCTGGTGGAGACAGGCAGCACCGAGGACATTGTGGCGTTTAACGCACATCCCTACACGGAAGGGCTGTTAAACTCCATCCCCAAGCTGTATGAGGACAGGGACCGCCTGGATTACATACCGGGCATGGTGCCGAATATGTTTGAACTGCCGGAGGGATGTTACTTTGCACCCCGGTGCAGATACTGCCAGGATATATGCAGGCATCAGCAGCCGGTCATGCGGGAGGTGGGACCGGGACACCTGGCTGCCTGTCATTTTCCGTTAAACAAGAAGGCGGCGGCCAAAACGGAGGAGGGTAAATGATGGAACCATTGATTGAAGTCAAAGATTTAAGCCAGGAATTTCATCTGACCAAGGGCCTTCTCCAGTCACTTCGCCTGGAAAAAGGCAGGATTGTGAAACAGGACAAAGTGGTCCATGCGGTCAACCAGGTAAGCTTCCAGATGGAAAAGGGAGAAGTGTTCAGCCTGGTGGGGGAGTCCGGATGCGGCAAATCCACCACGGCCAGGACCATCATACGGCTTCTGGAGCCATCGGGCGGCCAGGTGCTGTATAAGGGCACGGATATCAGCCATTTAAGCGCCCATGAGCTTTTGCCTTACCGCAAAAGCATGCAGATGATTTTCCAGGACCCCTATGCCTCCCTAAACCCAAGGCAGCGTGTGGAGGAAATCATCATGGAACCCATGCTGTTCCATGGGATTGCAAGGGATAGGAAGGATGCAAGGGAACAGTGCATGGATATATTGAAACGGGTGGGGCTGCGTCCTGAACAGGCTGGACGGTATCCCCACCAGTTTTCAGGAGGACAGAGGCAGCGTATCGGCATTGCCAGGGCGCTGGCGGTAAAGCCGGAGTTCATTATTGCGGATGAGCCGGTGTCTGCCCTGGATGTATCCATACAGGCCCAGATCCTGAACCTGCTGATGGATTTGAAGGATGAATTCCATTTCTCATGTCTGTTCATTGCCCACGACCTTTCCGTGGTGCGCCATATCAGCGACCGGCTGGGAGTGATGTACCTGGGGTCCATTGTGGAGGTGGGGGACAAGCACACCTTGTTTGGGAATCCCCTGCACCCATACACCAAGGTACTGTTTTCAGCTGTACCTACGGTGGGGGAGAAACCGCTGGTGGAGCATATTGACGCAATGGGGGAAATCCCCAGCCCGGTAAACCTTCCGCAAGGCTGCTTTTTCTGTGACCGGTGTCCGTACGCCATAGACAGATGCAGCAGGGAGCGTCCGGCGCTCAGGGAAGTCGAACCTGGGCATAAGGCGGCCTGCCATATATTGTAAGTATGTCTCTGCTTTAAAACGACATGTAAGGAAGAAAAGAGGACAATGAGATGGAATCAGGGCAGTTGAGCGGGGAAAAAAAGGCCATATCTGATAAAATAGACAGTATGCGGGAAGGGCTGGTCAGCCTGTCCCATGATATCCATGGGCACCCGGAAACAGGATTTCAGGAATATCACGCAGTGGAAGCAATTGAGGCATTTTTAAAGGGACAGGGGATGGTGATGGAGAGGGATTACTGTCAGATCCCCACCGCGTTCCGTGCTGTGAAGAAGGGAAGGGGAAAGGGACCGGTGGTGGCGTTCCTTGCTGAATACGATGCACTTAGGGGAATCGGTCATGGCTGCGGCCACAATGTCATTGCCGCCTGCGCCGTGGGTGCGTTTTTAGGGCTGGCTTCCCGGATGGAGGCCCATGACGGGGAAATATGGCTTATTGGAACCCCGGCAGAGGAGGGCGGTGCCGGCAAGGTACTGATGCTGGAGCGGGGAGGATTTGACGGCGTGGATTTCGCCCTTATGATGCATCCCACGGGCGGCGGGGAAGCGTATAACTATATAAACCGGGGCGGCAGGGCAAGCGGCTCCGTAACGGTTTCCTTCCATGGAAAAGCAGCCCATTCCTCCACGCCCGCTTCCGGCATCAATGCGCTGAATGCGGCCATCAGTGTTTTTAACCAGATTGACATGCTGCGTCCCGCCTTCCAGATCCAGGATAACATAAACGGGGTCATTCTTGACGGAGGGACGGCGGGGAACATCATACCGGAGTTTTCCAGATGTGAGTTCTGTATACGCGCGGAAACCATGAAACGGGCAGAGGAACTGATCGGCCTGATTAAGGGATGTGTGAAGCGGGCAGAGGAACTGACAGGAGCATGGGCTGAGACAGAGACAGAACCAGTCTATGCGGAACGGTATCCATGCCTTCCCATGTGCGAGGCCTTCAGGGACAATATGGGGCTTTTAGGAATCAGCATGTGCGAGCCCAGGCCAGGGGAGCTTTTTGGTTCATCGGATATAGGCAATGTATCCATCCGGATTCCGGCCATCCATGACTATCTGTCCATCACGGATGACGCTTCCATCGAAGCGCATTCATCTGAATACGCCAGGGCCGCAGCCGGGCCTGAGGCAGACAGGATCTGTATCCTGGGGGCTGAGGGGCTGGCAATGACAGGACTGGATCTGCTGGTGGATAAAGGCTTAAGGGAGAAAAGCATTGCATACCATAAAGAGACAGTCCCCTCCTTTTATGGTAAAATAGAGAAAGGGAATTACAATTAAGGAGAGCAATCATGATAATAATAAGACAGGCCGATGTGTACAATCCTGAATACCTGGGAAAGCAGGACGTACTCATATGTGGAGGCCGGGTAGAAGCGGTCGGTGACCATCTGGAGATAGGATATGGCTGTCAGGAGATAGATGCCAGGGGATGCCTGCTTGTTCCTGGATTTATTGACCAGCATGAGCATATTATTGGCGGCGGAGGAGAGGGGAGCTTTTGCACCAGGTCGCCGGAGATACAGCTGTCCTCCCTGATTGAAGCAGGAATCACCACTGTTCTGGGACTTCTTGGGACCGATGACATGACAAGAAGCGTGGAAAACCTGGTGGCTAAGGCCAAGGCCCTGAAGGAGGAAGGAATCAGCGCGTATGCCCTGTGCGGGGCTTATGGATATCCCTCCCCAACCATCACAGGCAGTGTGAAGAAGGACATTGTTTTTGTGGATGAGGTCATAGGTATGAAACTGGCGCTTTCCGACCACCGGGCGCCCAATATATCCACGGAGGAATTAATCCGGCTGGCAAGTGACGTGCGCACGGCCGGCATGGTCAGCGGCAAACCTGGAATCATAGTGGTACATATGGGCAGCGGTTTCCGGCGCCTGGAACCGATTTTTGACGCCCTTAAGAGGACGGACATACCGGTAAAGACATTCCATCCCACCCATATGTCCCGGACAGAGGAACTTTTGGAGGATGGGTTCCGGTTTGCGAAAATGGGCGGATATGTGGATATTACCTGTGAGGATATACAGCGTATCCCGGAAGGAAAGCTGGGCACAGGGGCAATGCTCCGGCTTTTGGAAAAGGCCGGGCAGGAAGGGGTGCCCATGGACCGTCTGACATTCAGCTCGGACGGACAGGGAAGCTGGTCCAGCTATGATGAATCCGGCCATTTAAAGGAAATCGGGGTAACGGATGTGGGGAACCTGTTCCGGCAGTTCCGGCATCTGGCGGTGGATGGCGCCATGGACCTGACGCAGGCGCTTTCCTTCTTTACATCAAATGTGGCAAAGGCGCTGGAGATTTACCCGAAAAAGGGATGTATTGCCGGAGGCGCGGACGCGGATATGCTGCTGCTCCGTCCGGACTTGACCCTGGACACGGTGATTGCCCGGGGCGCAGTCATGATGCGTGATGGAATTGTACTGAAAAAGGGGACATATGAACATGATTGATATTGACATGATCAGGGACCTGACCAACGCCTTTGGCCCCAGCGGGTTTGAGGAAGAGGTGGTAAAGGTAATCGGAAGATACTTAAAGGACATGGAAGTGGAGAATGACGCCATGAACAATGTCTATGCATGGTTCAGGAATTCCGGCGCGCCGGACACGCACGGGACCGGGAGTGGGTTTCCCGGAAACGTTTGTTCCAGGAGAAGGCCTGTGCTCATGCTGGACGCCCACACGGATGAATGCGGTTTCATGGTGCAGGGAATCATGGATAACGGCCTGTTATCCATGGTCATGCTTGGGGGGATGGACCTGGCCAGCCTGCCGGCCCACACAGTCCTTGTACGGACAAGGAGCGGAAAAAAAGTAAGGGGGATCATCACATCCCGCCCCGTACACTTTATGTCGGAAAAAGAAAAGAATGCGCCCCTGGACATAGAAGGCCTCTATATTGATGTGGGGGCGTCCAGCAGGGAGGAAGCTGAGGAAACATACGGCATCCATATCGGGGACCCGGCCGCTCCCGATGTGGCCTTTGATTATGACGGGGACCACGGTCTTTGTTTCGGCAAGGCCTTTGACAACCGTTTGGGCTGTGCCTGTATCATCCAAACCATGCGTGAACTTAAGGATGCCGATCAGGAACTGGCCGTGGATGTGGCGGGGGCGTTTGCTGCCCAGGAAGAAGTGGGCATGAGGGGCGCGGGCGTGACCGCGGCCAGGATACAGCCGGATTTAGCCATTGTCTTTGAGGGTTCCCCTGCAGATGATTTTTACTATGGAAGGGAGAAGGCCCAGGGTGTCATGAGGGCAGGGGTGCAGATACGGTGCATGGATAAGAGCTATATAACCAATCCAGCATTCCTGAGGTACGCCCATGAACTGGGCGTGGAAAAGGGAATCCCCTTCCAGGATACGGTGAGAAGGGGCGGCAGCACCAATGCCGGTAAAATCAGCCTGGCAGGCCGCGCGGTCCCCACCCTGGTGCTGGGAATCCCCAGCCGTTATGTGCACAGCCACTATAACTTCTGCGCAGAAGAGGATATTGGGGCTGCAGTCAGGATGGCTGTGGAGGTAATCCGTAATCTGGACAGCCGGAGGATTGGGCTGCTGATGCATAAGGACATCCTGGAATAATGGATAAAGTCAATAGAAGTGGATGAATAAGTGCCCTGTATGGCTGGAAAAACCATACAGGGCACTTATTCATAGATTCATAAATCAGCCAGCCATATTTATAGATTCATAAATCAGCCAGCCATATTTATAGATTCATAAATCAGCCGGCCACATTTATGGATTTATAAAAAAAGGGTTGACATTTTCAGGATTATGAATATAATGTAGATATAAACATATGAACAATCATTCATATGAACAGACGTCAAAAAAGAAGGGGGTTAACCGCATGGCAATGAATGATGTGGAGTGCTGTGACTTTTACCAGGTCCATGAGGATGTGGTGAAGGCGGTCACGGCTAAGATGCCGGATGAAGATGAACTCTATGACCTGGCTGAGATATTCAAGGTATTCGGCGATTCTACCAGGATTAAGATCCTGTATGTGCTCTTTGAGTCGGAGATGTGCGTGTGTGACATTGCGCAGCTTCTCAACATGAATCAGTCAGCTATTTCCCATCAGCTGAAGATTCTCAAGCAGAGCCGCCTGGTAAAGAGCCGCAGGGAAGGCAAAGCTGTATTTTACTCCCTGGCAGACGGACATGTAAGGACCATTATCAACCAGGGTCTGGAACACATTGAGGAATAGGAACTATTTTTATAATAATATGATGAATGGAGGATATGATAATGAAAAAGAAATTCAAATTACAGGACCTGGACTGCGCAAACTGTGCAGCTAAGATGGAGGAAGCAATCAAGAGGATTGAGGGCGTGGCAGATGCCAATGTAAGCTTCATGACCCAGAAGATGACAATCGAGGCAGAGGAAAGCCGGTTCGATGAAATCATGAAGGAAGTCGTGGCTGTGTGCAGGAAGGTTGAACCGGACTGCATCATCCAGATGTAAGGTCTGTCAGGCGGCGCCTACGCTTAATAAAAGGGAGCAGGCCCTGCCTGTTCAGGAAAGGAAATCATTATGACAAAGAAACAGAAGGCAATGCTTTTCCGTATTATAGCTACATTCATTGTATATATCCCTCTGGCTGTGGCGGACCATATGGGTACGCTGCCCCCAGGACCAGGTATCTGGGGCAGGCTGGCAGTATATCTGGTTCCCTATGTGCTGATTGGCTGGGATATTGTATACAAAGCATTCCGCAACATTAAGAACGGCCAGGTTTTTGATGAGAATTTTCTCATGACAGTAGCCACTTTTGGCGCATTTGGAATAGGGGAATATTCTGAGGCAGTGGCAGTCATGCTGTTCTATCAGGTGGGCGAACTGTTCCAGAGTTATGCGGTGAACCGCTCCAGACAGTCCATCACGGAGCTTATGGACATCTGTCCTGAATACGCCAACATAGAGGAGGACGGACAGCTTAAGCAGGTGGACCCGGATGACGTGGAGGTGGGCGATATCATCGTGGTAAAAGCCGGGGAGAGGATTCCTCTGGACGGCAGGGTGGTATTTGGGGATTCCATGGTGGATACCTCGGCCCTTACCGGGGAGTCGGTCCCAAGGAAGGCCGGCGTGGGTGACGATGTCATCAGCGGCTGTGTCAACGGGAGCGGGCTGCTCAGGGTACAGGTCACAAAGGAATTTGATGATTCCACGGTTGCCAAGATCCTGGAGCTGGTGGAGAATGCCAGCAGTAAGAAAGCGCAGGTGGAGAACTTCATCACCCGTTTTGCCCGGTATTATACGCCTATTGTTGTGATTGCCGCCGTGGTACTGGCAGTGCTTCCGCCCCTGATGCTGGGGCAGTCATGGGCCGAGGGCGTAAGAAGGGCATGTACCTTTCTTGTGATTTCCTGTCCCTGCGCCCTTGTCATATCCGTGCCCATGAGCTTTTTCTCGGGAATCGGCGCTGCGTCCAGAAGAGGCGTGCTGGTTAAGGGAAGCAATTATCTGGAAGCATTGTCCCAGATGGATACCATTGTATTTGACAAGACAGGCACCCTGACAAAGGGTGAGTTTAAGGTGACGGAGATTCATTTGGCGGATGGGGGTGTATCTGGCGGGAATGCATCTGCAGGAACGGTGCCTGCCGGGAATATATCTGTTGGAAATATATCTGCTGGAAATACATCTGCTGGAAATACAGGGGCCGATGACCTGTCCGGGGAAACTGCCGGCCTTCTGGAACTGGCGGCCCTGGCGGAAAGCTATTCCGACCACCCTATTTCCCGCTCAATCAAGGATGCCTGGGGCAGCGCCGTTGATATGAACCGGGTGTCTGATACGGAGGAGATTTCCGGTCATGGGGTAAAGGCAGTCATAGACGGTCATGTGGTCCTGGCAGGCAACAGTAAGCTGATGAAGGAAATGCAGGTGGACTACAAGGAGTGCCCGAGCATCGGCACCGTGGTTTATGTGGCGCAGGACGGTGTGTTTAAAGGTTCCATCGTGATTTCGGATACAATCAAGGAAGAGGCATATAAAGCCATCCGTGACCTTAAGAAGGTAGGCGTCAGAAGGACCGTCATGCTGACCGGTGACAAGAAGGAGGTTGGTGAGGCAGTTGCATCCCGTCTGGGACTGGATGAGGTTCATGCAGAGCTTCTGCCCGATGGGAAGGTGGCCAAGGTGGAAGAACTTCTGGCAGGCCTTCACGGTAAAGATAGGCTGGCATTTGTTGGGGACGGCATCAATGACGCTCCGGTACTCTCCAGGGCCGATATAGGGATTGCCATGGGAAGCATGGGTTCCGATGCAGCCATTGAAGCAGCGGATATTGTCCTTATGGACGATGACCCGTCCAAGATATCGGATGTGGTCCGCATATCCCGCAGGACCATGTCGATTGTCAAACAGAACATCATGTTTGCACTGGGAGTCAAGGCCATCGTACTTTTGATGGGAGCCTTTGGAATGGCAAACATGTGGGAGGCCGTGTTTGCGGACGTGGGCGTGTCTGTAATAGCAATCCTTAATGCAATGAGGGCTTTGTCACTAAAATAATATGACAGGGAAGTGCGTGTATTGTGAAGCAAAAAGCAGGGCTTTGCAATTCATGCACTTTTTTATGGGATGGTCCGGATGGCAGATGGAAGGGCGGTTAACTGCCTTTTAGGGGCCTGGATATCAGGCTGCGGGAGTAAAATTGATTGTTGATTGGACAGGATGGGAGTATAATACTTTTATCTAAGGATGGGGATGAAAAGGATGGGAAAGACAGGGCATAAAAAAGATGGGAAAGAAAAAATAGGGGAGGACCTGCTTATAAAAGCGCCTGCCATTACAAGGGTTGTGGGTATTATTGGATTGTTATTCGGCTGTCTCATGTCATTTTGGTGTTACCAGGATTATCTCAATGGGAATAAGACGGCTTCCGTGGGCATTGCCCTTGGATTCCTTATTATCCCTGGAACGCTTGGAATATGGCTTGTATGTTACAGTTTCAGGCTTGTCCGTGTGAGAGGGGAGGAAATCCTGTTCCGGGATATCCTGCTGCGGAGGCATTTTTATAAAATGGATGACATATGCAGGGTGGAATGGGAGGCGGACGGGTGTGCTTTTATAGGGCATCAGGGAAAGCTTTTCAAGGTGTATGATTATGGCTGTTCCTGCGAAACCTTACTTGAGGAACTGGAGATGCGCGGTGTGGAGGTGGACATACCGGGGCGGGTGTTCGGTGCGTCCGGAATCGCCGCATCCCACCCATGTCCTGACAAGCGGCATTTTACGGTCCGGTTTACAGCGTGGTCCGCCCATGCGGTGGGAAGGCTGGAAGTAAAAGGAAGGGCTATATCAGTTCATAGATGGTTTGATAAGAATGTGGTGTTTCCTGTAACGGATATAAAGGAGGTCCGGATTAAGGTGGACAAGGAGGGCAGGATACATGCCTGGATTTACCTTAAGAATGGCAGACGCCTGGCTAAGCTGGGAAGTATGGTGACAGATGGCAGGGACGGCAACTGTGTGTTTGCACTTCTGCGCCAAAGCCCTTACCCCACGGGCATCCCAATGTGGGGCTGACCGTGAGGGAACTGACCTTATATCCGGCGGATACTGGTATTTCAATCCTGCGCCGGGCCGTGTGGTGAAGGGCATGCTGGATATGTTCCTAAACATGGTAAAGAAGAAAAAAATAAAAATTCAAAGCCGCGCCTGCCTGCCGGAAAAATGGATGGGAGATAATGACCCCTCCTGACCATGCAGCTAAATCAGGATATCATCCAGGCTGCGTTTTGGTACATAGTGAATCTGGTTATTGTCCCTGTAATAGGTGGTGCTGCCATCCTCGCCCAGCGGAACCAGCACAACCTCTTCTTTTGGCTTTCCAAGGGCCAGGACCAGGCTGACGGAATACTGTTCCGGGTTCAGGCCCAGAAGCTTTAAAAGCTCGGCGCGGCGGCAGTTTCCAATGATACAGCCTCCGTAACCCTTTTCCACGGCGCTGAGCATGATGGTCTGGGCCGTGATGCCTTCATCCCACTGCCGATTCTTCCCGATGGAAAGGTCGCAGACCATAATGATATATGCGCTGGGCCGTTCACCCGGCTCCGGTCCGTCCCAATCCGTTAAGGCAGCAGCCCATCCGATGGTTGGGAAAATCCGGGCGCATTCTTCCCTGCGGCAGATGATTTTATACTTTAATGCCTGGGAATTGGCTGCGCTGCCTGTAATCCTGGCAGTATCCACCATATCCTTCAGTTCCTCATAAGGTATGCGCTCCTCCTCGTGAAACCTCCGGTAGGAACGGCAGCTGGCAACAAGATCTTTTATCATGGCATTGTCCTCCTTGCTTGGTATGCTGTATTATCTGCGGATGGGCTGCAAAAACTGTATCCGCTAAATATCTTCCGGCAGTTCGTGCCCCTGGGTAATATGGCGCTTAATTGCCTCGAACGTGTCTGCGCTCAGTACATGCTCCATGCGGCATGCGTCCTCGGCCGCTGTCCTGGCGTCCACGCCGAGATAGATAAGCCAGTTGGAAAGCATGGTATGCCGTTCGTACATGGTATCCGCAATGGACTGGCCCGCTGCAGTAAGGGTGATATATCCATGCTCATCAACCAGGATATATCCGTTCTCACGCAGGTTTTTCATGGCCACACTGACACTTGGCTTGGAGAAATTCAATTCATTGGCAATATCAATGGAACGTACATAGGGCTTCTCCCTGCCAAGCATTAGTATGGTTTCCAGATAATTTTCAGCTGACTCCTGTATCTTCAATGCGTAAACACCCCCGTAGTTTTGTCTGATGCCGCAAGGCGGCACCAGCTGATTATCCTTAAGTGTAACATATAAAAAAACGATTGACAAGAGAGTTAGAAAGTGCTAATCTGAGTATAAAGTTAGAAATACCTAACCAAAAGCATTTTAACGGCTGCGCAGATGTTTTTCCGGGCGGCCGGGGGCGGATAACAGACCAGACGGAAAGGAGAATGGATATGAATCTTCCAACCTTTGTAATATTACTTATATTGGCCGTGGTTGTAGGCGCGGTGGTGCGCAAGATGATAAAGGATAAGAAGGCGGGCAAGGGCTGCTCCGGCTGTTCCGGCTGCTGCAGCGGTGGCTGCTGTGGAGCGCATCAGGATACGCATGTGGAGCGTAATTAGGAAGCACAGATGGGGAATAGGCAGGATACAGACGGGGAATGGATGGGATGCAGACAAGGATTAGTTAGAATTTAGATGGAAAGCAGGACGGACTGGACCCGGAGCATATTGGGGATGGACAGATAACGGGATTGAATCCGGCAGGCGTACGTATGGTATGCGTGACTGCCGGATCCAATCCCCTTATTTATACACTGTTTTTATCTGTCCGTGAGCCATTTTGCCAGATTACAGAAGATTTTCCCGTACCCGGGCCATTGGCAGAACCCAGGAGGGGCCCAGTGAGGAGCACAATCCGTTGTAAAAGCAGCAGAACGCCCTTTTCCATATTCGCCAAGCGCGATAAAGGGGTTGTCCTCAACCTTGACCGGGATGACTGCTTCCGGTTTGGCAATGGTTTTGTTGTAGCCTAATATAAGCGGCCATTCCGTGTCAATCCCGTCTAAGACTGCATGGTCCGCCGCCTTGACCGGGCGGACACCCTCGCAGTGTTCCATCCGGTCGTCCGTTGGAAGAATCCGGACAGGGAGTACGTCCTGGACAGGGGTATCCTGCCATTTTCCCTTGGCATCCACGCCGGAAAATGTAAGATAGCCTCCAATCATTAAGAGCGCCCCTCCCTCAAGCACGTAATCCTTTATAAGGCTGCACCGGTTGGGCTGGATTTGGCTCCTGGTAAAGGTAAGGGTGGGCAGGAGCAGCGTGTTGGCGCCTATATCTGATAGTATGATAAGGTCATATTGCCTCAGTCCATCCATGGTAAATGGAAATTCCTCTGTGGCAAGATGGTTGGGCAGGAAGGTAAATTCATATCCTCCTTCTTCCAGCGCTGCCTTCAGGTATTTTTCGCCTGTTTCATATACTGATGTATAGAAAGCGTCAGCCCCCTTTACGTGGGTTGTATAGCTCATCCATGATTCTCCTGCAAGCAGGATGCGTTTTACCATTTTACACCTCTTTTCTGCCCTGCCCTTCCGTATTTTTTAACATCCGGAAAGGGCAGGAGGTTATTTACACCAATTGATGATCATTGCTGCAAGCATTTTAATACTGGTGATGTATTGGTCCAGTTCAATGTATTCGTCTGCCTGATGGGCAATAAGAGGGGAGCCTGGGCCGAAATTGATGGTTGGAATCCCCTGATGTACGTACCAGCCCATGTCTGAATGGGCGCCTAAACCGTTTATAACGACCGGGGACTGGACTCTTCCCGCGCCTTCGGCCATGGCTTTTACGAACGCCCCGTCTGCAGGCGTCTCAGCGCAGTCCGCGTCCAGAAGCCACTGTACATGGGGCCTGTTATCCCTGAGCCATTCATCGGTGTCAGCCACCTTATCCACAAAGTCCTCGATTTCCTTTTTTATCCGGCTTCCCCGGTATCGTTCATCCAGATCTTGGGGCAGGTACTGGGCATCGAAGATGATTTCAGCGCTTCCTGCGTAGGCTGACGGATATTCCCCTGCATGCACGCCTGCCACCAGAAGCTGGCAGGGAATCTTCATGAGAGGGTGGGTTTTCCTGGCAGCCCAGTACCGGTTGAAGTTGTCAATTGCATTCAGATAAAGCTGCAGGAGTTTTACGGCGTCCACACAACCGCCCTGTGACCAATGGGACTGTGCCATCTCAATATGTCCTGCCCTGCCGGGGATTGTGATTTTGCCCCACAGTATGCCCCGGCACATGGGACCGATTTCAAGATTAGTGGGCTCTGTCATGATGGCGCCGTCGGAATGGATTCCCCTGTGTACATAATCCAGGCTTCCCATTCCGCCTGCCTCTTCATCCGGCACCGTGTTTATCTGGATGTCTCCCCTAAGTTCAATCCTGCACTCGATAACCGCCCTTGCAGCCATGATCATGGCTGCAATACCGCCCTTCATGTCAACGGTACCACGCCCATACATCCGGTTTCCTTCAATAGAGCCTCCAAACGGGTCCCGGGTCCAGCCTTCGCCGGTCTTTACCACATCGGCGTGTCCTGTCAGGAGCAGGGAGCGGCCATTGCCGGTTCCCTGGTAACAGGCATAGAGGATGGGTCTGTCATGCATGGGGCGCCCTTCATAATAGCCGGGGTAACCCTTGTATTCCTTAAGCAGGCCGGCATCTGTTTCCCAGAGCCGGACGTCAAATCCCAGTTCTTTCAGGTTCCTGGCAATAAACTCCTGGACCTCTTTTTCCGTGGTATATTCCTTATAGTCAGAAAACCATGGATTAATACTCGGTATCCTTATTAACTGCTGCAGGAAGTCTACTGCCAGTCCCTTATTTTCATCTATCCAGGTTTCAACCCGTGAAAATGTATCCATATGTAGTATCCTCTCAGTATTCTGTGCTGCAGGGCCCGGTTAAAGGATAACATCCACGCAGCCGCCTTCCACGGGCTGGAATACCGCCTTTTCATCTGTTTCAAGGGAAAGGAAATAGTAGTAACAGGAATCGCCGTCCGCACATCTGCATGCATCATGCCAGATTCCCCGGTCCATCACGACCAGCTCTCCGGGGGAGATGATGAATGCCTTTATATCCTGGGCCTTGGCATGTCCCTGAGGGTCTGAATCCGCGACTGCCAGTACAAGGGGCCTGTCCCCGCATACAATCAGCTCTGTTGTTTTTGAGTGGCGTTCCATAGTGTCAACTGTAAAGGGCATTCCCTTTACCATGGTAAAACCAAAGTGCGCTACCTCATCCATACATACGTCCGGGGTCATCCAGGCCTTCCAGCCACCGGTTCCTGTCCTGGGAGCGCCATCCATTACTTTGTAATATGTCCCAAAAGGCTTAAAATTCGTGCTGTTTACCGGAACTGCTTTTATTTTCATATGACACCTCCTTGGTGTATGAGAACATGTACCGGTTCAGGGCTGACCCGGACCCATTCGGTTTCCCTTGAATCCGGAGCTTTGTTGGTGGCCATGAAATAATACATGGTGTCCTTGTCAATTCCGTGGTTTGCATCGTGCCAGATGCCCTTTGCCAGGACCGCAAGGTCTCCCGGTTTCAAGATGAATGCTTTCACATCCCCGGCCTTAGGAGCGTTTTCGGGGTCGCTGTCCGCCACGGTCAGGACCATGTCGCCATCGCCGCAGAACTGGGGTTCTTCGGTGAGGAAATGGCGCTCCATGCTGATGCTGTCAAAGTCCCCTGCCTTACAGATGGTAATGCCAAAGTTCATGGGTTCATCTGTATGGAGTTCCCTGAGCATATATGCTGTAAAATCTTCACTTTCTGTTTTGCGTTCCTCAAATACATTGTAATATCTTCCGTAAGGCGCAAAATTATCTTTGGTAATCCGTTCAGCCTTGATTGTTTTCATAGGGCACTCCTTTATGAATAGTCATATTCATCAATGTTTTCAGGGGTCAGCAGGATACAGCCGTGATATACTTTGGTTCCGTCCTCGATTTTTAGGTCAACTCCTTCGATTGTAAAGGTGGCGTCAATGGGTTTTCCTTCCGCCATGGCTGCAAGCACATAGCAGGCCACCTTACCTGTTTCCGTGGGGTTCCAGCTGAGGACCTGTTTTAACACGCCGCTCTTTATGTAGGGACGGCACTGATTTGGGAATCCGATGCCTGTGACTGCAATCTGTCCTTCCTTCACTTCACCGTTGCTGATGGCCTGTGTAATCGCCTCTGCTGCCTGAGGGGCTTCTGCGCCTGCAAATCCCAGGATGCCCTTTAAATCAGGATAGGTGGTCAGCAGGGTCTGTGCATTGGCAAAGGCGGTCTCGTTGTCATCGTCTGAGTTGACCGTGGTCACGATTTCAATATCAGGGCAGTTCTCTTTCAGATAATCGGTTGCGCCTTCCACCTTGGACACCTGATTTTCGGCGCTGAAGGAAGCGACCATGAATGCCAGCTGTCCTTCCTGCCCCATTTCCTCAGCAATCATTTTCCCCAGTTCCTGTCCCATGGAGTAGTCGGAATCCGGGCATACAAGGTAAGACCTGGTAGAGTTGGGGGCGTCTGTGTCAAAGGTGATGGTATTGACACCCTTGTCCTGTGCCTCTTTAATAGTTGCACTGATTGCCTCCGCATCATTGGGGGCAATTGCCAGACCGCCGATGCCCTGTGCCAGCATATCCTGGATCATGCTGATCTGCTGGGCTGAGTCCGTGGTCGCAGGACCGTTAAACACAGCATCATAGCCAAGGGTTTTGGCTGCTTCCATAATACCTTTTTCAGCGGAGGTCCAGTAGTCAAAGCCCACGCTTTTTGGGCAGAAGAACAGCTTCCTGTTTATTTCGGAAGCCCCGCTGCCGTCCTGGGTGTCGGAAGCTGCCGTACCTTCAGTCCCTTTTTCAGTTCCGGCCTGGGAAGACGGGGTGGCTTTGGCTGCTTCGGTGGCAGCTGTCCCGCTGCTGCATCCCGCCAGGAGCGCACCTGCGAGTACCATGGCTGTCATTGATGCTAAATGTCTTTTTTTCATGTTGTACCTCCTTATGATATGTTAATTAGTTTTTCTTTTTAAAGTTAACAGCAGATACTATGATAAGTACTCCAAGGATGACGGTCTGGAAGATTGCGGATACTCCCAGATGGTTCAGACCGTTCCTCAGGGTTGCAATGGTTATGAATCCCAGGAGCGCGCCAATCATGTTGCCGGAACCGCCTGCAATGCTGATTCCTCCAATCAGAAGGGATGTAAGGGTGTCGGTGTCATAACCGCTGGCAAATTTAGACTCAGCGCTGGCAAACCTCATCAGCATGAAGGCCGCTGCAATGGCGGCAACCGCGCCGGACAGGGTAAACATGATGAACTTAATCTTGTCGGACCCAAGCCCTGAATAGACACTGGTCTTGGGATTATATCCAATGGCATGTACCCGTATGCCGAAGCTGGTTTTCTGCATGATGAAGATTGCTATCATGAAGATAACCACCATGAAAATAAAGCTGACAGGCATACCCAGGATCCGGATATTTGCACAGGACAGGAACTGCTGGGGAAGGCCGCTTACCGGCCTGCCGCCGGTGAGGATGTTGCACACGCCTCTTAACATGACCTGTGTTCCAAGGGTTGCCACAATGCCGGCCAGATGCATCCTGGCCACCAGGAAACCGTTAAGGCTTCCGATTGCGGCTCCGATTAATATGGTTATCAGTACTGCCAGCCAGATGTTCATGCCGGTCTTTAACAGCCTGGCCAGGGAGATGGCGCAGACTCCCATCACGGAACCGATGGACAGGTCGATATTGCCTGTCATCAGTATGATTGCAAGAGGGATTGTCACCATCCCCAGTTCCGCGGTCTGGCGCATCAGGTTCTGGAAGTTGGCCGCGGTGATGAAGAATGGAGTCAGCATGGCAAATACACTGGTCTGGATGATGAGATATACAGCCAGCAGGACAATGTTTTTATTGCCATCCTTTTTGGAGTAATTCTTTATGCCTGTAACAATAGAGTTTACTGCCCCCATCAGTTATCCCCCTTTCTTTTCTCGCGGGCGTTGAGGACATTGAGTACCAGGGCAATCAGGATAATGGCTCCTGTAATTGCGTCAACCCAGTATTCCGATACCTTAATCTGGATAAGCCCGTTGTTGATGATGGTAATCATCAGCATACCGATGGCCCCGCCCAGCAGGGTGCCCTTTCCGCCAAAGTTCACACCGCCGGCAAGGGCGGCTGCCAGAACCGTGGTCCCAAGGGTGGTGCCTGTGGATGACGGGTTGATTGCTCCATAGGAGGATGCATACATGACTCCGGCAAAGCCGATAAGGGCGCCGCAGATGGTGTAGCCAATAAGCTGTATCCTGTCGGAACTGATGCCGCTTAAGTCGGCTCCCTGGGGATTGGTGCCCACTGCGTATATCTTCCTGCCTGTGTTGAAATATTTCATGAATACGGTCATCACAATCAGCAGGATCATTGCCATCCAGAACAGGTTTGATATGCCAAACAGCCTGCCGGCGCCAATCCTGGTGAATGCTTTGGGAAACTGGTTCACCCAGTATCCTCCGGTTATGACCACAATCAGCCCGCGGAACAGGTAATTGGTGGCAATAGTGGTTACAATGGCAGGCACCCTGCATTTTGTTATGATAAGCGCATTGATAAAGCTGAACAGCATGCCCAGCGCAACGCCTGCCAGTATACAAAGAATCACGGGGACGCCTGATTTTACCATGGTGCCGGATACTGCCCCGGCCATGGCAAGGATTGCCCCTGCAGAAAGATCAATGCCATTAAGGATGATTACAATTGATATTCCCAGAACACAGATGCCGTTTACCGCATACTGCTGCAGGATCAGCCTCAGGTTGGTGGGAGTGTAGAAGTTGTCTGAAAACAGGGAAAAGAAGATGAATACCAGCAGCGAGAAAGCCGCAACGATAAACTCCTGTCTCTTCACAATCTTCAATATTTTAGCTTTATCCATGTGGTTTCCTCCCCTAAATACGCCCTGATGCCGCTTTCAGCAAAGTATCCTGTCCGATTTCAGCTTTTGTGAAGCTGCCGGTAATATGGCCCCGGCACATGACCGTGATGGTGTCGCTTACCCCCATGACTTCCGGAAGTTCGGAGGATATGAATAAAATTGCCAGATTGTTATTTGCAAGGTCGTCAATCAGTTTGTAAATCTCACTTTTGGCGCCCACGTCCACACCTCTTGTGGGCTCGTTTAAAATCAGCACCTGGGGATTCCTGTCCAGCCATTTTGCCAGGACTACCTTCTGCTGGTTTCCGCCTGAAAGCCGCATGACTTCCTGGGAAGATGACACACATTTAATCTTCAGGCTTTCAATGGCAGCTGCCACACGGGTTTCTATCTTTTTGTAGTTGAGCATGACCCTGCCGTCATAGGAATCCAGGTTGGCCAGTATGGTGTTCTGGCTGATTGGCATATTTACAATGATTCCTTCCTGCCTTCTGTCAGACGGAACATATCCGATTCCGGCATTCATGGATTCGTTAATGTTTTTCATCAGAAGTTTTTTGCCGCCCATAAACACGCTTCCCTGCAATGGCCGCAAAAGGCCCATAATCATTTCCGCTGTCTCAGTAGCGCCGGACCCTGCAAGGCCGTAGAGTCCGAGGACTTCCCCGCGGTGCAGTTCAAGTGATACGTCATGGACCCCGTGTCCGCTCAGGTTCCTTGCCTCAAGGATTGTTTCGCCGGCCGTGCGCTGGGAGTGGGTGTAATAGTTGGTGATACTTTTTCCAATCATCTGGGAAATGACTTCATCAATCCGGCCAGCTTCCATTTCCAGTGTGCTGACCTTTTTCCCATCCCGCAGCACGGTCACACGGTCACAGATCTGTTCGATTTCCTTCATCCTGTGGGAGATATAGATAACCGCAACCCCCTTTTCCTTCAGCACCCGGATGACTTCAAACAGCTTACCTACCTCGTTCTCCGGCAGGGCGGCCGTGGGCTCGTCCATAATAAGGACGCGGCAGTTGGATGAAACAGCCTTAGCTATTTCCACCAGCTGCTGTTCCCGCACGGACAGAAGCCGTTCCGGCATTTCCACATCAAAGGAAGCGCCCAGATCCCCAAGGACCTTTTTGGCATCATCCCTCATTTTTTTCCAGTTGACAAACCCGAAGGAATTGCGGTATTCTTTCCTGTCCAGGAAAATATTCTCTGCAACAGACAGGTTGGAAAACTGGTTGAATTCCTGATGTATGATGGAAACGCCGGCAAGCCTCGCCTTACCTGGGTCGGAAAAATCTACTTCCCTGCCATCAAGGAAGATCTGGCCGCTGTTTTTTGTGTAGACGCCGGTTATGATTTTCATCAGTGTTGATTTACCGGCGCCATTCTCACCTACAAGTCCATGGACCTCACCGCTCAGTACATCGAAGTCCACGCCCTTTAAGACTTCATTTCCAAAGAAGCTTTTCGTAATCCCCTTTGTCTTTAGGATTTCCTGTCCCATAGCATTTTCCTTCCATTGTCCTAATAGTACCTGGTTACCAGTTCTTCTATAAAGCTTAAATCATTGACACCGCCCTTGGGCCCATATTGCGTAACAGAATAACCTCCCGCGGTATTGGCGAACAGGGCTGCCTCCCGTATGCTTTTTCCCATAAGGAGATAGGTGATGAATGAACTGTTGAACGTATCCCCTGCACCGGTTGTGTCAACCACCTGCTGTTTGACGGCAGGTGTCCGGAAGGTTTCGGTTTTTGTGGCTGTAAAGCTTCCTTTTTCCCCCAGGGTGATGGTAGCTATTTCCACACCGTTTTCAAACATTTCTGAAAATGCTTCCTCTTCACCGCGGTTTCCCTTTATTTTTTCAAACCCGAATTCATTAAAGAAAAGAACATCACCCTTATAAATCAGTTCTTTGTCGCAGGCATCCACGGTTGAGGCTTCAATATCAAAGGCCAGCTTCACGTGGTGGTTTTTCATGTCATCCACGAATTCCATGTAGTTCCTGATGTTTTTAAGTTCAACAGGAGTTGTGTAGATGTAGGATGCTTTTCTGAATATGTCCAGTTCACAGGCTTTTATATCGAGTAAAGGCTTGTGGGGTTCAACTACCAGTATGGTACGCTCCCTGTGGGTCAGTATGATGATGGTCCTGGCGTCCGGGATATCATCCTGGTAGCGGAGCAGTCCTGTCTTCACACCGTGGGCCTTTAAGTCACTGACAATCATATCCGTCTTTTTGCTGTTGTTTTTCAGTGTGTCCACCAGATATGTATGGACGCCGTATCCTGCAAATACACAGGCTGCATTGGGAATCATGCCCCCAATCATATCTTCCTTATAGTCCACCATTGCCTTGCCGCCTTCTGACGGCCAGGTATCCGCTGTATAGTACTCGTCCAGGGCGGCTGCGCCAATGGCAATGACATATCTGCTGTCAGGTTCCGTATTACAGGCCATCAATAAAACTCCCTTTCAATATCACGTGCCAGTCCTTCGAGGTCAAAGTCATTTACTTTATTAATCAAAGATATATACTCGTCTGGTATGTTGCCCATTCCGTAAAGCGCGCCCGCAACAGCGCCTACCATGGTAGCAACCGTATCCGTGTCGTCACCGATATTAACACCCATTTTAATGGCTGACATGGGGTCGCCGGGCGTGGCTGCAAGAATGCCGAATACACATGGGATGGCTTCGGTTGCCATCAGCCCCGCGCCTATGATATTCCTTAATTCAAGCATGGCCCCCTCCCAGTCAGCGCCCTTCCTGCCGATTTCCACTGCAAGGCCGATCCTCTTTTCCACGGACGGGGTGGCCAGCCTGTGGGCAATTCTTGAACTGTCCTCAAAGCCCTTATGGGCCCCGTAGATTCCTGCTTCAATCACATCCTCCAGGGTGGCGTTGTCCTCCATTGCCTTTGCAACGGCCGCCGATATGGCTGCTGCGCCGGAGATGGCCACGTTATTGTTGTGTGTGGGCATACAGATGGTTATGGTATCCTGAACGGCCTTGTCCAGATTGCCCGGATTAATCAGGCCTACCGGGAATATCTTCATGCCGGACCCATTGGTGGCCCTTAAATTATCAGCGGCAATATAGGCTTTGGGATTCACGGTTTCCTCGCCTTTCAGTTTCTTGATGGCGGCTTCCGTGGTGGGGCCGGCAAACCGGAAGAATTGAGGATAGGAGGCCCAGGTGAAAAGTGCTCTTTTGGCTGCCTCCGCATCCACATTGCCCTTGGAAGCCACCAGTTCCTTTGCCGTAAAATAAGCAAGGCTGAAGTCGTCCGTGACCGTGCCGGCATCGTATCCCCGTGCAAAGCAGTCTGAAGGCGGGGTGATGATTTTATCCACATAGCCCCCGAAGTCCTCTTTGATCCTTTCGGCGCTCCGGGTCTCTGTTGCGGCTCCCATGGCATCCCCTACGGCAGCGCCCATGATACTTCCTAAAATTTTGTTGTACTTACTCATTATTTTTTCCTCCTGATATAATAAATTGATATTGCTTTTTAATTTTTTGTATACTATATTTATGGTATGTCTAAGAGCACACGTATATCGGAAATCGAAAAACTATTATTCGCAGTTGGTTCTGTTGAGGTTTCGCACCTGAGCAGTCTTTTTCATGTCTCGGAAATGACCATACGCAGGGATATTAACATGCTGGTGTCCCAGGGAAAGGCTATCCGCACCCACGGCGGGGCCACCATACCCACTGAAAAGTATATTGACGGAGTGGCGTTTACTTCCCGTGCAAAGGAGCATATTGCAGAAAAAAGGGCCATTGCCATGGAAGCGGTCAAATACCTGAATCCAGGAGATAACGTGTTCATTGACGACAGTTCCACCTGCCTTCGGATGGCGGAGTTCATACCGTACAGTAAGCCCCTGATCATAACAACCACCTCGTTGACCGCTGCCCTTGAATTTAACAAATGCACAAAGTGCACCGTGTTTTCGCTGGGCGGGGAACTTCATAAGACGGCCCATTCCTGTTTTGGTCCCATAACACAGAACCTTATTAAGTCAATGTACTTTAAGACTGCATTCCTTGGTTTTTACAGCATTACCAAGGACGGGCTGATTACCACCAACAGTGTGAACGACCTGGAGATAAAGAAACTGATCATGCAGCATTCAGAAAAAACAATTGCTTTGATTGACAGCAGTAAAATCCATGAACCAAGGTTTTTCCAGCTGGGTACCATTGCTGAAATGGATGCAATCATTACAGATGCAGGTATCTCCGGGGACTTTGCGGACTGCTGCAGGGAGAACCATGTGGGACTGACTGTTGTGAATGTTTGAATAGTGCGATTTATGTTTGAATTATAATCGAAAAAAGGAATATAGTCAAATAAAATATAGGTAATATTGAGACATTAGAAGGGGGATTTTAAGAATAAATTAGTATATAATGCATAAAAAATGTCTGATTAGATAGAAGAAAAAGTTTTTATATTCATTATTACATGTAAAAAATGTTTGTTCGAACATTATAGAACAGAAATTTCTCTTCAAGAATGGATGCGGAAAAAAGAAGGGCGGCAGGGAATGGGAAAACCATCCGATGCCGCTCTTCCATATTTACTTATTCAGACTTAATTTCCTTCCACATATCATTATAAATCATATCCACATCATCCCCAAGATACTTGATGATTTCACAATTAGGCAGGCTGTTTATATCCGGGAACAGGGCCTTGTTGTTCTTCAGGTCGTCGTCCAGCAGGTCATAAGCGCCTTTGTTGGGGGTTGCGTAGGTGATGTATTCAAAGTTTTTCTTGGCAATGTCGGGGCGGCACAGGAAGTCAATCCATTTTTCTGCATTTTCCTTGTGCTCGGCATTGGCCGGGATGACCCAGGAGTCAATCCAGTAATTGGTTCCCTCCTCAGGAATCACATACTCCAGGTCATAGTCCAGGCCCTGGTCAGCAACAGCTTCCTGGATATAGAGCATTTCCCCGGAATAGATGACACCCACAGCGGCCTCGCCGCCAATCATCTTATCCCTGACCTGGTCAATGACATAGGCCTGGACCAGGGGCTTCTGCTCAATCAGAAGGTCACGGGCCTTGGCCAGTTCATCCGGATTGGTGGAGTTTAAGGAGTATCCCTCCATCTTAAGGGCAACGGTAAATGCATCCCTTACGCTGTTCTGCATCAGGATTTCGCCGCTCAGGCGCTCATCCCACAGATCGGACCATTTGGTGGGCGCGGGTACGCCTAATTCCTCCAGGCGCTTGGTGTTGTAGAGGATTCCCATGGTGCCCCAGCAGTAAGGCACGGAGTATTTGTTCTCGGGGTCAAAGCCCTTGGAGATGTCCAGGTACTCCTGGCCGATTTCCTTGTAATTAGGTACATTGTCAAAATTAATCTCAGACAGCAGGTTGTTCTGGGCCATGCGCTGGATCATGTAGTCGGACGGACATACCACGTCGTACTTGACTGCGCCGGCCTCAATCACAGGATACATTTCCTCGTTGGTCTCAAACACATCGTAGACAACCTGGATCCCTGTCTCGTCCTCAAACTGGGAAATGACGTCCTCGTCAATGTATTCGCCCCAGTTGTAAACATTAAGCTTGTTGTCTTCCTTGCCGCCTGATGCGGGTTTGCCGCAGCCTGTCATCAGGGCGGCGCTGAGCGCTGCCAGGGATACTGCGGCAAGGGTCATTGTCATTTTCTTTTTCATAATCATTCTCCTTTAAATATAGATGGGATGTTGCTAAGCAGGTTAAGCATGTTCCGGCTTCTTGATGGACCGGAAGTTGACAAAAATCAGAAGAATCAGCACTGTCAGGAAAATAATGGAGGACAGTGCATACATGGACGGCCGGATGCCGCGCCGCACCTCGCTGTAAATCAGGGTGGACAGGGTGTTGATGCCCGCGCCCTTAGTGAAGTGGGTAATGATGAAGTCATCTAAGGACATGGTAAATGCAAGCAGGAAACCGGAGAGCACCCCCGGCATGATATCCGGGAACACTACCTTGAAGAACGCGTATATGGGCGGGGCGCCCAGGTCCAGGGCTGCTTCGTACGTGTATCTGTCGGTCATCTTCAGCTTTGGCATGACGCTTAATATGACATAGGGTATGTTGAATGTGATATGGGATATCAGCACGGTCTTGAATCCCAGGGATATGCCAAAGGCAATGAACGCCAGCATCAGGGAAATACCTGTGACGATATCAGCGTTCAGCATGGGTATGTTGGTAATGCCCATCACAACGGTTTTTGGTACCGCCCTCATGGAGTTGATGGAGATGGCGGCGGCCGTGCCGATGATGGTTGCTATGAGCGCGGATACAAAGGCAATGACCAGGGTGGTGGTCAGGGCGCTCATGATGGAGCGGCTGTCAAACATCTGGGTATACCACTGCAGGGTAAACCCGCCCCACTGGGTCCTTGACTTGGACTTGTTAAAGGAAAGCACCATCATGGTCAGGATGGGGGCGTACAGGAAGATAAGTATCAGCACCATATAAAAATCAGATACGATTTTGCGCAATGCTTTTGAACCTTTTGTCATCAGAATGCAGTCCCCTCTCCGTTTTTATCGTATTTGGCAATCATGGCCATGCTGATTAAGATGAAGACCATGAGGACCAGTGAAAGGCCGCTGCCCAGGTGCCAGTTGCTGCCCCTTGTGAATTCCTGCTCAATGACGTTGCCAATCAGCAGGATCTTGCTTCCGCCCAGCAGGTCCGAGATGACGAAGGTGGTTAAGGAAGGGACAAAAACCATGGTAATGCCGCTTATGATCCCAGGAATGCTTAAGGGGAACCATATCCGGATGAAACGCTGGAAGCTGTTGGCCCCCAGGTCCATGGCAGCGTTTATGATGTTGTCATCTATCTTGGACAGCACATTGTAGATGGGCAGTACCATGAAGGGCAGGAAGTTATAAACCATGCCCAGCACAATGGCGGCCGGGGTATTGATAAGGGACTGGGCGGGCAGGTGCAGCCAGCCCAGTATCCCGTTGATGACACCGTTTTTCTCTAATAATGTCTGCCAGGCCAGGGTCCGGAGGAGGAAGTTCATCCACATGGGAAGGATGAATATGAACACAATGAAGCCTCCGGCGGCAGCACCCCGTCCCCGGAGTATCATGGCCAGGGGATAGGCCAGCAAAAGGCAGAGCACCGTGCTGATCAGGGACAGGCCCAGGGACAGCCACAGCGCCTTGGCGTGGTCTGGTGATGCAATGGCAATGATATTGGACATGGTCAGGGAACCGCCCTTATCCGTAAGGCCGTACCATACAATCATGGCCAGCGGAATCAGGGTGAAACCCGCCATCCAGAGCAGATATGGTCCGGATAACAGCGCCTTGCCGATGGCGGCGCCTTTTTTCTCACTATTCATTGACTCCCAGCGCCTCCTCATCTTCAGAAGCAGGCTTATTCATGATCTGGATCTCAAATGGCTCCACATGGATGCCAACCTGCTGGCCTACTGGGAACATGTCGGTGGAATGTACCAGCCACTCAAAGCCGTCCGGCGTGGTCACTTCCATCTCATAGTGGACACCCTTAAAAATCAGATGGGTCACAACGCCCTGGAGCGTGCCGTCCTCGGGCTTTACAAGGTCAATGTCCTCGGGGCGGATCACAACGTCCACAGGTTTATTATTGCCAAAGCCCTTGTCCACACATACAAACCTGGCGCCCAAAATTTCTACCAGCTCATCCCTGACCATGGTGCCGTGCACGATGTTGCTTTCGCCGATAAAGTCGGCCACAAAGGCATTTTCCGGCTCATTGTAAATCTGTTCAGGGGAACCCATCTGCTGGATATAACCCTGGTTCATGACCACGATGGTATCTGACATGGTCAGGGCCTCTTCCTGGTCATGGGTAACGTAAACAAAGGTGATGCCCAGCTCGTTCTTAAGGCGGATTAACTCATACTGCATATCCTGGCGCAGCTTTAAGTCCAGGGCGCCCAGGGGCTCATCCAATAAAAGCACCCTTGGCTCGTTCACAATGGCCCTTGCAATGGCTATGCGCTGCTGCTGGCCGCCGGACAGGGAATCCACGGTACGTTTTTCGTAGCCGGACAGATTGACCAGCTTCAGGGCGTATTTAATCTTGTCGTCAATATAGGACTTGGACTTGTTCTTGATTTTCAGACCAAAGGCAATGTTTTCCGCGATATTCATATGGGGAAACAATGCATATTTCTGGAATACGGTGTTAAGCTGGCGTTTGTTGGGGGGGATCCTTGTGATGTCCTGCCCTTCAAACATGACTTTTCCCGTATCCTGGGTGATAAAGCCGCCGAGTATACGCAGGGTGGTGGTCTTGCCGCAGCCGCTGGGGCCCAGCAGGGTGACGAAGCTGTTTTCCCGGATGGAAAGATTTAAGTCGTCCAGTACCAACTCACCGTCAAAACTTTTAGATATATGCTGTAAATCAATCAATGGCTGGCTCATGATAAATTCGTTCTCCTTTTATCGTAATAGTAATCAGAAACTGGGCGGTGAGCTTACCCACAGCAGCAGCGCGCCGTTCTTGCTTGTAAGATAATGCTTTTTATCTGAGGTGAAATAAAAGGATTCACCTTTTTTGGCCTTGTATGTCTTGGGGCCGATGTGGATGGAAATGCTTCCCTGGAGCACATAACCGAATTCCTCGCCTTCATGGGGATTGTCCGGATAAGTGGAGCCGCCTGCCTTCAGCGTCAACAAGATGGGTTCCATCATGTTCTTCTGTGCGTTGGGTATGATCCATTTGATTTCATTATTCAAGTCTGTGTCGATTTTCTCAAAATAATCCTGTTTTCCGAATACAATCTGTTCATCCGGGGTTTCGGTGAAGAAATCGCCGATGGTGGTGCCCAGGCATTGAAGGATATCTATCAGGGTGGCGATGGATGGGGAGGTCAGGTCGCGCTCCAGCTGCGAGATGAAGCCCTTGGAAAGCTCTGCCCGGTCCGCCAGTTCCTCCTGGGTCAGACCCTTCAGCACCCTCAATTCCTTTAATTTACTTCCAATATCCATGGAAAACCTCCCTGTCTGAAAGAAGTATGCCCGCATATTGCCGCCGTGGGCATCCCTTAAATATATGAACAAAAAGTTTACAAATACTAACTGACTATAAAAATAAGCAAAAAGTTTAGTAATAATAAACAAGCGCGAATTTCATTATACATTAAATTGATGGTATGTCAATACCTTTTCGCAAAGTTATGGGCAACAAATTCATAAATATCCAGTTAACAAATTCACAAAATTATGTTATGATAACTTTAGTTTGAAAATGGACGCGAAACAGGGAGGTACAGACAGGTATGAACGGCAAATATATGGCATATGTAGGTTCCTATTCCTATACCGGAAAAGCAAAGGGAATCACGGTATATGATGTAGATGTGGAGAACGGTGTATTTAAGGAGCGTTGTGAAATGGAAGTGGACAACTCTTCCTATGTGATTGCCAGCAGCGACGGCAAGACCCTGTATTCGATTGCGGATGAGGGCGTGGTATCGTTCCGCATCCTGCAGAACGGAAGCCTGGCCAGGTTAAACAGTTCACCTATACGCGGCATGAGGGGCTGCCATCTGTGCACCGACATGGAGGATAAATATGTGTTCGTGTCCGGTTACCATGACGGCAAGACCACGGTCCTGAGCCTGAATAAGGACGGCTCCGTTGGGGAGATTGTGGACGAGGTGTACCACAAGGGTTATGGCAGCGTGGCAGAGCGCAATTTCCGCTCCCATATTACCTGTACCAGAAGGATGCCTGATGGCAGATATGTCCTTTCCGTTGACAACGGAACAGACCAGGTAAAGGTATACCGGTTCAATGAGAAGGATAAGAACCTGGTCCAGGTGGATGCCATCCACTGCGACCTGGAGTCCGCGCCAAGACATTTCCGCTACAGCTCGGACGGCCGTTTCATCTACCTGATGCACGAACTTCAGAATGTAATTAATGTATATTCCTATGAAACCGGGGACAGGGCGCCGGTCATTGAAAAAATCCAGACCATTTCCACTACCGCCACCAGGAACCCGGGCAACCTGACCGCTGCATGCGCCATGAGGCTGTCGCCGGATGAGAAATATGTATACTGCACCAATGCAGGGGAGAACACGGTAAGCATCTACAGCAGGGACGAAGAGTCAGGACTCCTCACCATGATCTGCTGTCTGCCGGTAAGCGGCGAGTATCCCAAGGATGTGGCCATCTTCCCGGACAACAGGCATATTGCATCCATCAACCATGACAGCGGTAGCATCAGCTTCTTCAAGGTGGATTATGAGAAGGGGCTTCTTGTGATGTGCGGGCGCAGCCTTCATGTGAACCAGCCCAACTGCTGTGCCATTGCCAGGATTGGAAGGTAGGCGCATATGGCAGGATCCACATTCGGGACAATATTAAGGGTATCTGCCTGGGGAGAATCCCATGGAAAGGGAGTGGGTGTGGTTGTGGACGGATGTCCGGCCGGCCTTCCCCTTGACGAGGCGGATATCCAGGCATATTTAAACAGAAGAAAACCAGGACAGAGCAGATTCACCACGGCCCGGCAGGAAGGGGACGTGGTGGAAATCCTCTCAGGGGTGTTTGAGGGCAGGACCACCGGTACTCCCATTGCCCTGGAGGTGCGCAACACGGACCAGCGTTCCCATGATTACGGGAATATCATGGATGTATACCGTCCGGGCCATGCGGATTATACCTTTGACGGGAAGTATGGGTTCCGGGACTACCGGGGAGGCGGCCGTTCATCGGGCCGTGAGACCACGGCGCGGGTGGCTGCGGGCGCCATTGCCTGTAAATTCCTCGAGACTCTGGGAATCACGGTGAGGGCGTATACAAAATCTGTCGGCAGTATTGAGATTGATTACGGTTCCTTGCGGATGGAGGAGATGTGGAATAACCGTCTCTACATGCCGGATGCGGAGGCGGCCCGTAAGGCGGAGGCTTATCTGGAGGAAATGATGGCAAGGAAGGATTCCTGCGGCGGCGTGGTGGAGTGTGTGATCCACGGCATGCCTGTGGGCATTGGGGAGCCGGTATTTGATAAGCTGGATGCCTGCCTGGCAAAGGCCATGCTGTCCATCGGGGCAGTGAAGGGCTTTGAAATCGGGGATGGCTTTGAGGCGGCCAGGTCCCTTGGATCTGCCAACAACGACGGATTCAGGATGAGCCGTGAATCAGAGGACCAGGGCCTGCTATTTAAGGATAGGATAGTCAAATCCAGCAACCATGCAGGCGGGACCCTGGGCGGGATCAGCGATGGAAGCGATATTGTGATGCGGGCGGCATTTAAACCCACCCCATCCATTGCCCAGCGCCAGCACACGGTTACCAGGAACGGTGAGGAGACAGATATAGAGATAAAGGGACGCCACGATCCCATCATTGTCCCCCGGGCAGTGGTGGTGGTGGAGGCCATGGCCGCACTGACGGCAGCGGACCTGCTGCTGCTGTCCATGACATCCAGGCTGGACCGGATTCAGGAGTTTTTTGGAAGATAGACGGCCTGCGGAGGGGATGGGTATACAGACATGCCCTAGGCGTATAAGAAGCATAAAATGATATTGGATGATAGATAGGAGAGAACTATGAAAATCGCAATCGGTAACGACCATACAGCAATAGAAATGAAGGAAATCATCAAGGAATTTGTTGAGGGTAAGGGATATGAGGTCATTGACCTGGGAACCAACTCCACCGAGAGCTGTGACTATCCCGTATACGGTGAGAAGGTAGGACGCGCGGTTGCCGGTGGGGAAGCTGACCTGGGAATCGCTATCTGCGGAACCGGTGTGGGAATCTCGCTGGCAGCCAACAAGGTAAAGGGAATCCGCGCATGTGTGTGCAGTGAACCGTATACGGCCAAGCTTTCCAGGATGCACAACAATTCCAACGTGCTGGCTTTTGGCGCCAGGGTGGTGGGAAGCGAGCTTGCCAAGATGATTACCGAGGCATGGCTGGACGCTGAATTTGAGGGCGGAAGGCATGAGCGCAGGGTGAATATGATTATGGATATTGAGAATTCATAGGGATTTGCGGAAGTTTGCAGTGGGGGCAGGAAATGCCCCATTAAATACGGAATAAAATAAAGTGCTGCCGCACCTGATTTTAAATCTGGCGCGGCAGCACTTTCTGCACTTATGCATATGAATTAATAATTCTCAACTTTCCTCTCAAAGTAAGCCTTTGGATGGGCACAGCATGGACATACCTCAGGAGCCTCGTCGCCTTCGTGGATGTAACCGCAGTTCCTGCACTTCCAGCCTAAAGGAGCATCGCCCTTGAAGGTCTTGTCATTCTTAAGGCTCTCTAACAGCAGATTGTATCTTCTCTCATGGGCAGCCTCAACCTTTGCAACCAGTTCAAACTTAACAGCAAGCTCTTCAAAGCCCTCTTCCCGTGCCTCACGTGCCATGCGTGCATACATGTCGGTCCACTCGTAATTCTCACCGGCAGCAGCATCAGCCAGGTTCTCTTCCGGGGTTCCGATCCCGTGAAGTTCCTTGAACCACATCTTGGCATGCTCTTTCTCCTGGTCAGCGGTTTCCAGGTATAAAGCCGACATCTGCTCGTAGCCAGCCTTTTTGGCTGCAGATGCATAATATGTATACTTATTACGTGCCTGTGATTCTCCTGAAAATGCGTCCTTTAAGTTCTGTTCGGTTTTAGTTCCTGCATATTTTGATGCCATAATTGTACCTCACCTTTCTCATTAGAATAGTATATTGCTGTTTCTTCCTGCTAATTCTTATTGTAACGTTAAATTTCAAATATTTCAATTCATATTTTAACAATACTTGGTTTGTAACCCTTGGTTTATAACCTTCCGTAAGAGTGCAGGCAGTCTTGGGGGGACTGCCTGCATGTAAAAGGAGGGTTCTATTGATTATGCTAAATGATTAGCCGAAATATCTTTCTAACAGTCCTGCAAATGCCTTGCCGTGACGGGCCTCGTCCTTAGCCATCTCGTGGACCGTGTCATGGATTGCATCCAGGTTCAGGGCCTTGGCCCTCTTGGCCAGGTCGAACTTACCGGCAGTTGCGCCATTCTCGGCAGCAACCCTCATCTCCAGGTTCTTCTTGGTGGAGCTTGTGACAACCTCGCCTAACAGCTCAGCAAACTTAGCTGCGTGTTCAGCTTCCTCATATGCGGCCTTG
>ERZ1106969.395-NODE-395-length-46990-cov-7.160967_pt1 | contig 46990 bp, 38 predicted proteins | sample MGYA00403685_ERZ1106969 | MGnify/ENA primary metagenome ERZ1106969 (study PRJEB35170, sample SAMEA104062416) | human gut metagenome | biome: human gut; feature: human-associated habitat; material: faeces | place: Denmark | collected 2012-05-18 ... | reverse complement strand
CTTTCGGATCTCCTTCCGGTGCCGGAATCTTCTTCACGATCTGCTCCAGCACTTCTTCAATATTGAGTCCGGTCTTTGCCGAGATCAACGGAGCATCATCCGCCTCGATTCCAATCACATCTTCAATCTCTTCTTTTACGCGATCCGGCTCTGCGCTTGGCAGATCGATCTTGTTGATAACCGGAAACACATCCAGATCGTGATCCAACGCAAGATACACATTCGCCAATGTCTGCGCTTCTACTCCCTGTGCTGCATCTACAACCAGGATTGCTCCGTCACAGGCTGCAAGACTTCTGGACACTTCATAGTTAAAATCCACATGTCCCGGTGTATCGATCAGGTTGAAGATATACTCTTCCCCGTCGTTTGCTTTGTATACGGTACGCACAGTCTGGGCTTTGATGGTGATTCCGCGCTCCCTCTCCAGTTCCATATTGTCCAGCACCTGCGACTGCATCTCACGACTTGTCAAAAGTCCGGTCTTTTCGATGATCCGGTCTGCAAGCGTAGATTTTCCATGGTCGATATGTGCAATGATGCAAAAATTTCGTATTTTATTCTGATCAATTGATGACACGTTCATTCCTCCAGTAACTCTGTCTTTTTCTATTTTCTTCTATGCTGAATGTTCTTCTGTTTTATGCAAAAATATACTATCATGCCTTTCCTGTTTTGACAAGAACATCTGTCATTTAGGATGAGTATTTTACCAAAAACAACTCCACTGCCAGTGTATCTGTCAGTCTTCCCGTCTTCACACGCTCCTCCAGATCCGCACTTTCTTCCAACACAGCGCGCAATTCTTCGCTCTTAAAATACCGGGTCTGCTCCATATATTTTCCCGCAGCAAACGGATGCAGCCCTGCTTTTGCTGCAATTTCTTTTTTCCCGTATCCTTTTTTCTGCAGTGACTGTACATGGAATAAAATCCGGTACTGCCTGACCAGCAAAAATAAAATTCTCATAGGAGGCTCTTTTAATGCCAGCAGTTCGTAATACAAATCCAGCGCTTTTCTCTGTTTTTTCTCTGCCACTGCATTGACCATCTCAAAAATATGATTTCCGATCTGATTGATACAGACTGCATCGATGTCCTCCGGTGTGATCACATCCCGATGCAGTGTATAGCAGAACAGTTTTTCCAGTTCGCCCTGGATATTCTGCATATCGGTTCCGACTTTTCCCAGAAAATATCCGACCGAAGCATCCGATATCTGCTTTCCCTCCCGCCTGACATTGCCAAGGATCCAACGCTTCAATGTAGATTCATCCTGAAACGGAAGTTCCACAATATGACCTTTTGCTTTCACCGCCTTGTACAACTTGCTGCGCTTGTCCACTTCCTCTTCCACAAAGATAAAATAAGTAGTCTCCGGCATGGTCTTGATATACTCTGCCAGATCTGCACCCGAACTTTTAAACAATCCGGTATTTTCAAATACGATCAACCTGCGTTCTGCAAAAAAAGGCAGCGTCTCTGCCAGATCAATGACTCCCCGGATCTCCACGCCTTTCCCTTCATAATAGGCGTAATTCATAGTATCTCCTTGCGGAAGCATGGCCTTGACAAAACGTTCCTTATATTGTTTCTTCAGATAGTTTTCCTCCCCATAAAGGAGATAAATCTGACTAAATTGTCCTGTTTTTAAATCTTCATTCAAACTTTTCATAGTTTCTATTATATCGGAAATGTTTACTTTTTGCAAAATGTTTCGATTTCAGCTGTTTCCCCCTTTATTTTTATCGTAACCGCTCCGTATTCCTGTGTTCCATACAATTGACATCCTGTTTCCTTCAATCTGTCAATGGTCTCCTTCGCCGGATGTCCATACCGATTGCCGATTCCAGATGAAATCCATACATATTTAGGTGTCAATTGTTGTAAAAATTCCGGCAGCGTAGAATTCTTTGATCCATGATGTGCCGCTTTTAAAATATCACACTCTGTTTTTTCCTGTTCTCTCAGCCAGTCTGTAAGCTGCACTTCTCCTTCCCCTTCCACATCTCCGGTCAAAATCATCTCCAGATTTCTGCATTCCATCCATAATACCATCGAGGCCGCATTTCCGATTTCCCCCTGGTATTCTCCGGAAGGAGCCATGCAGGTCAGCCTTAGTTCCCCCAGTACCACCTTCTGCCCGGCCTCCATCTGTAAAACCTTCGTCCCTTCCTGTTTTGCTGTCTTTCCCAGTTTCCGCAATGCATCATCGTGAAGTCTGACCGGAGGCAGGACTAGATTCCGGATCCGCACTCCAAGCATCTGATTTTGAAGGAGTTCTTCGATTCCACTCATATGGTCCATATCTCCATGAGAAATAAATACATACTCCAATTCTTTTACCCCCTGAGATTCCAGAAATGGAAGGATCCGGTATTCACCTACTTTAGACACATCGCTGCTGCCTCCGTCTACAAAGCAAGTATGCCCATCCGGGCTTCTCAAAAAAATCCCATCTCCCTGTCCCACGTCCAGCATCGTTGCCTGAAATACCCCATTGCTTTTGATCCGGCAGCTTCCTGCAAGAGAGATTCCCGCCACCAGCAAAATCCCCCATGCAAACAGAGCATTTCGCCTGTTCGCTTCTCTTCTTGTCCGCAGATACAGACAGACTGCAAGTAAGACTGCATAATATAGAATCATCCAGATTGTTTCCGGTTTTCCGGTCACGATTCTGGAAAATGGAAGTTTCATACTCAAACTGCAGCATAATTCATACAATTCTAAAATTCCTTTGCATGCAAAAAGAAGCAGATTCCCTGCCGGTTTCCAAAAAAGGCACAACGCAGAGCCCAACAGTCCTGCTCCAAGTACTGCCGACATCATTGGGATGATCACCAGATTCAAAAGCAGAGAATACGGTGGAAATTCATAATAAAAAGAAAGCAGAATTGGAAAAAGTACCAGATTGACGGACAGACTGGCCTGCAGGCTTTGCAGAAGCTTTGACTTTATTTTCCCGGGTTTGGTCATCATCGGATAGACTGCTGCCATTCCAAGTACCGCTCCAAATGAGAGCAGATATCCTGCGTCCCTCAGATACAGCGGACAATCCCATGCGATCAGCGCTCCTGTCACAAAAAGACTGGTCGGCATATCATACACTCTGCCGCAAAAATCTGCTCCGATCCGAATTCCAAACATCAGAAATGCCCGCATTGCAGACACTCCACCTCCGATCATCACAGTGTAGCTCAGTAAAAATAAAATTCCCAGCACTCCCGCTGGTTTGATCGGACATCCCAATCTGCGTAAAAGCCCGTAAAATCCCATTCCGATAAAGGACATATGAAGCCCTGATATGGCTAAAATATGTCCGATCCCACTTTTTTGATACAATGCTTTTATCTGCACATCAAGTTCGCTTTTCTCACTCAGTAATATCGCACTCATGCTATTTCCATGTCTGCTTCCCATCTGTCTGACCAGCAGATTCTTCCAGCTTTTCCTTATATTTGCCAGCTTTTCCAGAAATCCCCATGTCTCACAATTGAGGATCCGACTCTTTTTTGCCCATACACTGGCATGAATTTTCTGTTTTTCATAATAAAATTTTCGGTCAAAATTCCCGGGATTTCTCGCTTCTTCAAAATAAGAAAGTTCTCCCTGGACCCATATCCGATTTCCAAGTTTGATTATTGGGGTTTCTTTTTGATCTTGTTCGATATAAATTAGAAGCTCCGGCTCCTGTATCGCCTTTGCCATGACTTGTTCTTTGACTTGCTCATTGACAGATTGTCTGTCAGAATCGATTGTTCTTTTCGTTTGCAGCACCCGGCAGTTTTTTACATAAAATATCCTGTAATCCGGTTTTTCCTCCCATCGCTTCACCTGACCTGTTACGATCACCTGAGAAGCATCTGGAATGCTCCGGCGCAGTGCACATGGTTTGAAAAGAACAGATTCAAACCAGATGTTCACCACTGCCAACATAAATACCACTGCCGCTGCTGCCATACAAAGGGGGCGTTTTCTCATCGTTCCCCCTCATTCCAGCTAAGATCAGCCTTAAGCGGCTGACTCAAATCCACTGTCTGCATATATTTGATATCATTTTCTCCATTGATCGAAATCTGTACCTTTCCAACACCTGTGCCCTGCACCAGCGAATTCACCAGAGAATAGATGGTAACCTGTGGTTTTACTTCATAGGCTCCCTTCAGAAATGTCTTATCGAAATTCACATAACAGATTCCGTCTTTTGTTGTTACACTCAATAAATTTGTATCTGGATTGATCGTTGCTTTTGCAGAAGACTTCTGAGGGCCTTTCATCAGCCTTTCCACAATCATTTTTTCTTTTGAAACGTTGCTGTTGTAACGTACCTCCATCGTCTGTTCCCGCAACGCATCCCCTGCGTCATTGGAAAAATACAGCGTGACCGTCTCTGTCTGATAAGAACCTGGCGAAGCCCCCTCACTTTGTACAAAGTCATCCTCATTCAGATAGCCAAGCACCTGTCCCGAACGCTCTGTCAAATCTGCTCCCTCTACCCGAATCCAGACACTGTTGATTCCACGGATCTGTACAAGGGACTTCACCAGAGCAGCCCTCACCAAAGTCTCTTCTACCGCTGGCATCTGTTTATATTCCGCATTGAAATCCAAATATAAGATTCCGCCTTCCAGATTATAATGCTCAACGCTTACCTCATTTGGAATCGGCGGTGTATATTCAATCTCCTCTGCCGGCTTTTTCAGCTCTTCCACCATTGCCTCAGCGGCTTTGAGCGGATCTTTTTCTTTGACCTGATAGACGACTTTCTTAAGTCCGGTTCTGTCGCTGTTCAAACAATAAATATAAGAATCTCCTTTTTTCACCTCCGTGCGTTTGGCACAGGAAACCGTCGTGCAAGCAAGACAGATTCCTACAAAGATCAGGAGAATTTTTCTGATTATTTTCATCTGCTCCCCCTTATGCTGCATAGATCAAAGGAATGCGCACCGTAAATGTAGTACCTTCTCCTTTGCTGCTGTAAACTTTGATCGAACCTCTGTGCATGATCACCGCATTGCGGGCAATCGCAAGACCAAGCCCTGTTCCGCCGATTTCTCTGGAGTGGGACTTGTCCACCCGATAAAATCGTTCAAAAATATGTGTCTGATCCTCCTGCGGAATTCCAATTCCAGAATCCATCACCTTCACATAAAAATATTTATGATCTGCATTCAGAGAAACTCTCACCCATCCTTCGTCTTTGTTATACTTGATTGCATTCTCTACCAAATTGGAAATTGCAAGTGTCAGTTTCATTTCGTCAATCTCCGCAGAAACCGGTCTGAAACTTTCCAGTACCACTTCAATCTTTTTCTTATCTGCAATCGGCTTGAGCCGTTTCAATATGGACTCCAGAAGTTCATTGATATTGACTGGTTTGATATTCAGACTCTGAACAGTCTTGTCCATTTTGACCAGGGTCAGAAGATCACTGATGATATCATTCTCCCGATCGATCTCCTTGGCAATATCCCCCATAAATTCCTGATACAGCTCGATTGGCACATTCTCCTGTGCAAGCAGAGAATCGGCAAGCACCTTCATAGAGGTAAGCGGAGTTTTTAACTCATGGGAGACATTGGATACAAACTCCTCTCTGGAATCGTTGAGCTGTTTTAATCTTCCCAGCATCTTGTTAAACGCATCAGACAACTGCCCGGTCTCCGAAAAAGTCCCCACATGCAGCCACTCACTTTCATATCCTTCCGTCACATTCTCAATGGACTCTGTGATCTTTCCAAGAGGGCGCACAAACCAGCCTGCTGCAAGAATTCCAAGCGACAGCACAACCAGAAAAACAATGATCAGGATTGTTCCGCCCTGTGTCCGGAACACACTCGTTCCATCCAGAACCGTATCCATAGAAACACTTGCCAGCATCACTCCTGTGATCGTCTTTTCTTCTGAAATAACCGGCGCTGTCACTTCCACATACCGGTTTTTCCGGTCATAGGAACTGATACTTTTCCCCTGTTTCAGACAACGGGTCACATTCTCGGAGATCATGCTCTTTCCTTCATCCAGACCATAGGTGTCCTTGATCACCTCCAGGTTCTGGTCTATGATCATCACACGTCCGTTATAAATATTCGTCAATTGGGTTAAGTTCGCATCGATCACTTCAGAAGACGGATCCGTCAGATACTGATAGCTATTGAGCTGATTGCTTAGAATTGTACATTGATTCTGAATTTCTGCGGTTCTGACAGAAACTGCGCGCTGCTCATATGTCTTGACTGTCCAGATATAGGAAATCAGACAAGGGATCAGACCAAACAGCACAAACAACACGATCAGCCAAAACCGCATACTCTGAAATATATGATTCTTTACTCTGATATGTATTTTATCCCTGGAAATAATAACCTACCCCCCATTTTGTATGTACATACTTCGGCTCACTTGGATTCAGTTCAATCTTCTCACGCAGTCTCCGGATATGCACATCGACTGTTCTTGCATCACCCGGATAATCCACACCCCATACAAGATCCAGCAGGTTTTCACGACTGTAGACTTTATTCGGATTCATGGCAAGAAGCTCTAGTACATCATATTCCTTTGCAGTCAGATTGATCTCACGTTCGCCGATAAACACTCTTCTGCTTTCACAGTCTATCTTCATGTTGCCTTTGACCAGAACCTTTGCTGTCTGGGTATTCTCTTCTTTTCTTGCAGTTCTTCTCATGATTGCCTTGATCCGCGCCTTTACCTCCAGAATATTAAACGGCTTCGTAATATAATCATCAGCTCCATACTCGAGCCCAAGGATCTTATCCATATCTTCACTTTTTGCGGTAAGCATAACGATCGGCATATCAGAAAATTCACGAATGGCCTGGCATACCTGAAATCCATCCATCTTCGGAAGCATCACATCCAGCAGCACAAGATCATATTCGCAATTTTTTGCATACTGCAGCGCTTCCTCGCCATCATAAGCGCAGTCCACCTCCATATCATCTTGTTCCAGACTGAACCGTATCCCTTTTACGATCAACTTTTCATCGTCAACTACTAAGATCTTCTTCTTGCTCATATTTTCTTCCTTCAACTTCCTGCTATACTGTAATATTATCTTTAATCTTATGATACAGACCTTCTTTGATTCCGCTGATCTGCATCAGCTCTTCTGTACTCTTAAATCCACCGTGTTCTTCCCGATAGGCCACAATACTGTCTGCCCGCGACTCACCCACCCCCGATAAAGTCATCAATTCTTCCCTGGTGGCTGTATTGAGATTCACCTTTCCATCTCCCGGTTTTTCTTCTGCTGTGCTTCCTTCCTGCATAGCTTTTACCTGCATCTCTTCTTTGGAAGGAATGCAGATCTGCTCTGCGTCCTCCACCACCTTTGCCTGATTGACTGCCTCCTGTGCAGCATCGGCTGTGAGCCCGCCTGCCATCGCAATCACTTCATAAAGCCTGGAGTCTCTGCTTACTTCATATACACCGGGATGTACGACTTCTCCACACAAATACACAAAAACTTTTTCGTCTTTCTTTGACTCTTTCCTCTCATCGTCTGTTTTTGACGCAGAACCCTCACTTTTTTCTTTCTGTATCTCTTCCAGTGAAATCTCCTGCAGCTCTTCTTCTGTATCCTGTCCGCATCCCACGCACAGAACCAAAACCGTCAAAATCAAAAGGACTGTATCATACGTTATCTTTTTCCATCTGTCCATTTATTTCCTCACTCTCTGACCGCAAGGAATCCCCTTTTATGTCGGACAGTAATATTGTAACGAAAAACGCCTGAAATTACAATAACATTTTTACAATCCTGTTACGTATTTATTACAGACACAACGTTCTATTCCCACTGAAACACCGCAATCCCGATCAATGCCACGATCAGCCCTGCCAGCTTTCGAAATACAAAGGGTGATTTTTCCACACCAAACATTCCCAGAAGCTCTATCACATAGGCCACGATCAGCTGCGAAATTACGATCAGAAGAGCTGCCTTTGCGGGGCCTAATGATGCCATACTTTTCACCACCGTCCATGTGATCCCTGCTCCGATCACGCCGCCCAAAAGCATATATTTAGGTTCCACTTTTGCAAGCGCCGTAAAATCTGTCCTGCCTGCAAAAAACCACACTGCCAGGCAGGCCAGAAAGGCACTCAGCTGTACCCATAGATTGCTCACCCACAATCCCGTTGTCTTCGTCACCTGGGTATTAAATACCCCCTGGATACTCATCAGTGCACCGGAAAAAAGTGCAATTAAAAAACCAGTCATCGTTTTCTACCTCCTGAAATATTTCTCAATTTCCTTTAGTATGTCCCGATTCCTGGTTTTTCATTACGCCGTCAACGCTTTTGTCAATTTTCCGATCATTTCATCTACATGTCCTTTTTCAATCACAAGCGGCGGTACCAGCCGCAGTACATTGCCCTGGGCCTGAATCACAAGAAGCCCTTCTTCAATGGCACGGTTGTTGACCTGCGCCACCGGCTGCTTTAATACAATTCCCTGCATCAGCCCGGTTCCTTTTCGTGCAAGTACCCCATCGACATGTTGTACCAGCTCTTCCAGCCGTTCTGTAAGATATGACGCCACATCCCTGACATGATCTACGATCTTTTCTTCCTCAAAAATATCGATCACGGTCTTCACCGCCATACATGCCAGCGGATTTCCGCCGTAAGTTGCACCATGATCCCCCGGTTTTAACGATGCCTGTGCCACCTTCTCCGTCATGGCAAAAGCCCCCACCGGAATGCCGTTTCCGATGCCCTTTGCCATGGTCATAATATCCGGCTTTACACCGAATTTCTGCCATGCAAACATTGCCCCGGTTCTGCCCATTCCGCACTGTACTTCATCGCAGATCATCAGAATATCGTTCTCATCACATATTTTTCGGATTCCTTCCATGAATTCCTGTGTGGCAAGATTGATTCCGCCTTCCCCCTGTAATGGCTCTAAAATAATTGCGCAGGTCTGATCCGACACCAGTGCCTTTACACTGTCCAGATTATTGAATTCTGCAAAAGAAACTCCCGGGAGCATAGGTTCAAAAGGTTCTCTGTACGCAGTATGTCCAGTCACAGATACTGCGCCAAAACTACGTCCGTGGAATGAATTTTCCATTGCAATAAACTGATATCTTCCGGATTTTTTATTGTATGCGTATCGCCTTGCCGCCTTGAGTGCGCCTTCATTTGCCTCGGATCCGCTGTTTGTAAAAAATACGCGATCCATTCCGGAAATCCGATTCAGCTTTTGAGCTGCCTCTCCGCAATTTGCATGATAATACAGATTCGATGTATGGTACAGTTGATCGATCTGTGATTTCAATGCTGCATTGAGCTTTTCATTTCCATATCCCAGACCTGACACCGCAAACCCAGCCGCAAAATCAAGATATTTTTTTCCATCGGTGTCATACAGATAAACACCCTCTCCCCTCTCCAATGCGATCGGAAAACGATTGTATACGTGTATTAAATTTTCTTCTGCTGCTTTGATCTTCTCATTTACCATCATAATACCTGCTTTCTTCTTCGTGTAAAATTGCTGTACCAATTCCTTTGTTTGTAAAGAATTCCAGAAGCAGACAATGTGGGATTCGTCCGTCTAAAATATGAACTCTGGATACTCCATGTTCAATGGCATCGATACAATTGTTCAGTTTCGGGAGCATCCCCCCGCCAATGTATCCTTCCTCGATCAACGCCTTTGCTTCTTTTACAAAAAGTTCTGAAATCAGTGTAGCCGGATCTTGTGGATCTTTATAAACTCCCTCTATATCTGTCAGAAATGCCAGTTTCTCTGCCTTCACTGCTCTTGCGATGGCACATGCCGCATCATCTGCATTGATATTGTATGTGTGGAATTCATCATCCATTCCAACAGGGCATACTACCGGAAGAAAATCCTTTTCCAGAAGATCATATAAAATCTGTGCATCTACGCTTTTGATTTCTCCTACATATCCGATGTCTTCTCCATTCGAGTATTTCTTTTCCACTTTCAAAAGCCCGCCGTCTTTTCCGCTGATTCCAATTGCGCGTACGCCGAGTCCTTCGATCAGCTGCACCAGACTTTTATTGACTTTTCCAAGTACCATCTCTGCAACTTCCATGGTCTCTTCATCTGTCACACGAAGACCATTGATAAACTTTGGTTCTTTTCCGATCTTTCCAACCCACTTGCTGATTTCTTTTCCACCACCGTGTACAATGATCGGCTTGAATCCAACCAGTTTTAACAGTGTTACATCTTCAATGACTTTCTGTTTTAATGCCTCGTCTGTCATGGCACTCCCGCCATATTTTACCACTACAATTTTTCGGTTAAACCGCTGGATATAGGGCAAGGCTTCGATCAGAACTTTTGCCTTCTCCAGATATTGATTCATATTTTCATTCATCTTCTCATTCCTCCTGCCTGTCTTTTCAACTCCTGTCTCAAATATTAACTCCGATAATCTGCATTGATGTCAATATAGCCATGCGTCAGGTCACATCCCCACGCTGTTGCTGTTTCTTTGCCCTGCTTTATGTCTGCAATCGCTGTCACTTCCGGCATGGATAAGATCTCTGTTGCTTTTTCTTCACTGTAGTCTAATGCCACACCATTTTCGATGATCTTCAGCTCTCCGACACTGCTCTTAAAATACAAGTCCACTTTCTCAGGATCAAATTTTGCTCCGGAATATCCCATTGCACACAAAATCCGACCCCAGTTTGCATCATGACCAGCAATCGCTGCCTTGGTAAGATTGGAGCAGACTACAGATTTTGCCAGTGTCTTTGCCTGTGCTTTCGTATCGGCACCCTGTACCGTTACCTCAAACAACGCCGTAGCGCCTTCTCCGTCTCCTGCCATCTTCTTTGCCAGTGTCTCATTTACTTCATGCAGTGCTTCTGCAAATTTTTCAAATTCTCTGGTTCCCTCTTTGATCTTTGGATTCTCTGCCATTCCATTGGCCAAAAGAAGCACGGTGTCGTTTGTGGAAGTATCTCCGTCTACAGAAATCATATTATAAGTTTCCTCTACATCCGCAGAAAGCGCCGCCTTCAGTGCTTTTCTGGAAATCACTGCATCAGTTGTGAGAAATGCCAGCATGGTACACATATTGGGATGGATCATGCCCGATCCCTTTGCCATTCCACCAATGGTAACGGTCTTTCCTCCAATTTCTACTGTCACAGCAATTTCTTTCTCCTGGGTATCTGTCGTCATGATCGCCTTCGCAGCTGCATTTGCCGCTTCTGTACCGGATTTCTTCTCTTTTGCCAGAATCTGTATGCCTTGTTTTAATTTATGAATCGGCATCTGCATCCCAATCACCCCTGTCGATCCTACCAGTACTCCTTCTGCCGGAATCTTCAGTGCCTCAGCCGCTGCTTTCGCAGTTTCTTCACAGCAGTGCATCCCTTCTTCTCCGGTACAAGCATTTGCAATTCCGGAATTGATGACCACTGCCTGTGACTTCACGTTCGATTCCACGATCTTTCGATCCCATTTTACCGGCGCCGCCTTTACAACGTTCGTGGTAAAAGTACCTGCCACCTTACAGGGCTTTACACTGTATACAAGCGCCATATCCGTTCTGTTTTCATATTTGATCCCTGCTGCAGCCGCTGCCGCTTCAAACCCCTTTGCCGCTGTAACTCCTCCTGTGATTGTCTTCATCGTGCATACCTCCTCTACTGTGCATTAAACGCTGTAATGTTTTCTGTATTCAACACAAAATCGTAATAATTCAAATCCTGCCGTTCATTCCAGCCAATGGTATTCCAAAATGCATTTCCAATATCATTTTTCGTAAATGCAATCAGAGAAACATTGCTGATCCCCTCTGCTTTTAGCGCTTCCATGGATTGTACCACCATTGCCTTCCCTATTCCATGTCTGCGGTACGCTTCATCTACGCAGACATGGTACAGACATCCCCGTCTTCCATCATGTCCGCACAAAATAGCGCCCACAATATTTCCATCCTCCACTGCCACAACACTGGTTGTCGGATTTCGCTTCAAAAATTTTTCAATGCCTTCTCTGGAATCGTCGATACTGCGAAGACCAAACCCATGAATCTTTTTCCAGAGTGCATATACTTTTTCATAATCTTCAATCGTCATTGTACGAATCATTTTTTGTCACCCCTTTTTATGGAATTTTTACGGAAACATCGGAACCAGCTCCAGTCCCTCCTGCTCCCTGAAGCCAAACAAAAGGTTCATATTCTGTACTGCCTGCCCGGCAGCTCCTTTTACCAGATTGTCGATGGCTCCCATCATAATGATCCGGTTGGTACGCGGATCAAGAACAAACCCAATATCTACATAATTACTTCCTTCCACCCACTTTGTCTCCGGACAGATTCCATCATCCAAAACCCGGACAAATGGCTCTTTTCCATAATAAGACTGATAAATCTGACGAATTTCTTCTGCGGTAACCTCTTTTTTCAAGGACGCATATTCTGTTACCAGAATCCCCCTGTTCATTGGAACCAGATGTGGCGTAAAGTTCAGTGTTACCTTCTCGTTTGCTGCATATCCCAACTGTTCTTCAATCTCCGGTGTATGTCTGTGACTTCCAACCGCATATGCCTTGATATTTTCATTCACTTCGCAATATAAATTTGCCACTTTTGCCCCGCGTCCCGCTCCGGATGTTCCGGATTTTGCATCGATGATCAATGTATTCATATCGATCACACCTTCTTTTGCCAGTGGATATGCTGTGAGAATGGAGCAGGTTGTATAACATCCAGGATTTGCAACCAGTCTTGCTTGTTTGATCTGCTCCCTGTTGATCTCACAAAGTCCATAAACAGCTTCGTGTATAAACTGCGGGCTTTTATGCTCGATTTTATACCACTTCTCATAGACAGACACATCCTTGATCCTGAAGTCCGCACTCAGATCAATGACTTTTGCCTTTGACAGAATCTCCTCACTGATCAAAGATGCGCAGAGTCCCTGCGGAGTTGCTGTAAATATCACATCTACCTGATCTGCCAGTACTCCCATGTTATCATCCATACATTTGGCATCTACGATCTGAAACAGATTGCGGTATACATCCGCGTAATTCTGATCAATATAGCTTCTGGAACCGTACCATTTTATCTCCACATCTTTATGCGCAGTCAGAATACGAACCAGCTCTCCTCCCGCATATCCTGTTGAACCGATAATTCCTGCTTTTATCATTCTAAAAACTCCTTTCTCACTTTATTCACATTTTTTTCATTTTGTATGTATTTTTTTGTATTTTATTCTTGTTTCTGCATAAGAAAAAACCACGTTTGCATAAGTATACATCTTTTTTGTATAATATGCAAGCATGGTTTTTATTTTTTTATTTTCGGATCTGTCCGTTTCCAAAAATGATATATTTTGTTGTAGTCAATGCTTCCAGTCCCATCGGACCTCTGGCATGCAGCTTCTGTGTACTGATTCCAATCTCTGCCCCAAAACCAAATTCAAATCCATCCGTAAACCTGGTAGAGGCATTTACATATACCGCTGCTGCATCAATCTCATCCTGAAAACGCAGCGCACTGTTATAATCTTTTGTAATAATGGACTCTGAATGACCGGTGTTGTACTGATTGATATGCCGGATTGCCTCATCCAAAGACGAAACTGTTTTCACCGAAATCATCGCATCCAGATATTCTGTTCCCCAGTCTTCTTCTGATGCAGACTGAATCTGCGGGCATACTTCTCTTGCTTTCTCATCTCCCCGGATCTCTACCTGATGATTGTTCAGCCGTTTCACAATTGCAGGAAGTGCCTGCTGCAATATCTTTTCATGAATCACCAGTGACTCACAGGCATTGCATACTCCAAGACGTTGTGTCTTCGCATTTTCGATGATCTCTGCCGCCATATTGATGTCTGCGCTCTCATCTACATAAATGTGGCAGTTTCCGGTTCCCGTCTCAATCACCGGAACTGTGCTGTTTGCCACAACAGAAGCGATCAGTCCGGCTCCTCCTCTCGGAATCAGCACATCAATGTAATCATGCAGACGCATCATTTCTGTTACCGTCTCTCTGCTGGTATCCTCCACAAGCAAGATCAGATCCTGAGAAAGTCTTGCTTTGCGAAGTCCGGCTTTGATTACCTGTACAATTGCTTTGTTGGAATGGATTGCATCACTTCCTCCTCGCAGGATCACTGCGTTTCCGGTTTTAAAACACAGGCCAAACGCATCTGCTGTCACATTCGGACGAGATTCATAAATGATTCCCACAACACCCAGCGGAACTCTTTTTTTCCCAATACGCAGTCCATTTGGACGATTCTTCATGGAAAGTACTTCTCCGATCGGATCTTCCAATGCCGCGATCTGTTTTAATCCTTCCGCCATTGCCTCGATCCTTCCTTCTGTCAGTTTCAATCTGTCCTGAAGTGCCTCTGACATTCCCTGCGCTTTTGCCGCTTCCATATCTCTCTCATTTTCCAAAAGCAGCTCTTCTTTGCGCAGACATAATTCTTCTGCTACCAGAACAAGTCCCCGGTTCTTTTCACAAGTTGTCATTTTTGCAGCTGCTCTGGATGCCTCTTTGGCCCGGCTGCCCAGTGTCTCCATATACGTTTCCATACCGTAATCTCCTTTCCTGATTCCGTTAAGCTTTCTTTTCACGCTTTGCCTGCCGGCGAAACTCTGCCCGTTCCGGTGCCAGTTCCTCCGGTATCTCCTGCTGATGCTGTGCAGACAAAAACAACGTTCCTACTTTCTTTCCATTCATAACTTCATTGATCGAATAAATGTTATCTCCATTTGCAATGATCATATCCGCGCCTGCTGCTGTCGCGATCTTGGCCGCTTTGATCTTCGTAGCCATTCCTCCTGTACCACATTCGCTGGAAGATCCCTTTGCCATATTCTCCAGTTTGCGTCCAATCTTCCCAACTGTATGAATAAATCTTGCATTTGGATTTTTTCTTGGATCATCCGTATATAAGCCGTCAATATCTGACATTAGGATCAGAAGATCTGCTTCTACCAGTCGGGATACATATGCCGCCAGTGTATCGTTGTCTCCGAAGTTGCCATAAGAAAGCTCATCCACTGAAATTGCATCATTCTCATTGACGATCGGAACAACCTGCATCTTAAAAAGTTCATCAAACGTCTGCTTCGCATTTTTCCGGCATTTTGTATTGGTCACAGATTCCTTGGTAAGAAGCACCTGTGCGGTAAGCTGTCCGTATTCATTGAACAGTTTTTCGTAGATCATCATCAGCTTTCCCTGCCCTACTGCGGCACATGCCTGCTTTTCCGACTCCGTCTGCGGACGCCTGTCCATCCCAAGTGCATTCTTTCCGACACCAACTGCACCGGAAGAGACCACGATCACTTCTTTGCCCTTATTTCTCAGATTGATCAGAATCCGGACGAATTTTTCCAGCTTCTCCAGATTGATATTGCCTGTCTCTTCATAAGTGATCGTAGAGGTCCCTACTTTGATCACAATTCTCTGCTTATTCAGCAGTATGTCTTTTCTATCCATCTTTTTGTACCCTCTTTTTCATTCCTGTTTCTTCTATAGAATGTCGATCTGACACATCCTCATTGCCTCTAACGCCTGCGTATGACTTTCTGCAGTCACTCCTGCACAGCACTGTGCGTCCACCTGTACCGGAACTTCCGGCAAAAACGCTTTGCAAAGCAGGGCGTTGGAAATCACACAGATATCTGTGCAAAGACCAATCAGCGTAATGCTTTCGATCGGAGTCTTCTCATGGATTTCTTCCAGTTTTTTTACAAGCTCCCTGCTTCCAAAAGTCACTTTATCAATCGGAGGCTCTGTCAGAAGCTCTGCAATCTCCTGCCGGATCTGCCATCCGTCCGTCTCCCGGATACAATGTCTGACAGGAAGCTTTCTGCCTTCCGCAGTATCCAGATAATCTTCTCCGTGGGTATCTCTTGTTGCAAACACCATTCCATCAAAGTTCTGAATCTTTTCCAAAACCTTTGGAACAATACTCTGTGCCTCTTTTGTTCCCAGCGAACCATCGATAAAGTCATTCTGCATATCTACTACAACTAATATATTCATACTCATTCTCTCCTGATTCACATTTTACAATACTCTTATTATAACTGATATTTCTCTTCTTTCCAACAAAATATTTATACCACCTCTGTTTTATGCATCTTTTTTGAATTTTTCTGTATATTTTTTACTTTTTTCACTTTTTCTATTGCATATTTATAAATTTAGGTGTATATTACTAATTAGCTTCTAAAGCGTAACCGTTTTATCGTCAACATCGGCGGCAAAATATCAGACCATAGAAAAATTTTAAGGAGGATCTTATTATGAGTAAAGAAAAAGTTGTATTGGCATATTCCGGAGGACTGGACACGACCGCGATCATTCCCTGGCTGAAAGAAAATTTTGATTACGAAGTCATCTGCTGCTGCATCGACTGCGGACAGGGAGAAGAACTGGACGGACTGGAAGAACGCGCAAAATTGTCCGGCGCTTCGAAACTCTATATTGAAAATATTATCGATGAGTTCTGTGATGACTACATCGTTCCATGTGTCAAAGCAGGAGCCGTATATGAAAATAAATATCTGCTTGGAACTTCCATGGCTCGTCCGCCGATTGCAAAAAAACTGGTAGAAATCGCACGAAAAGAGGGGGCAACTGCAATCTGTCACGGTGCAACAGGAAAAGGAAACGATCAGATCCGATTTGAACTCGGAATCAAAGCACTCGCCCCGGACTTAAAGATCATCGCTCCATGGCGAATGACAGATGTTTGGACCATGCAGTCTCGTGAAGATGAAATTGAATACTGCAAGGCACATGGTATCGACCTTCCGTTTGATGCAAAACACAGTTACAGCCGCGACCGTAACCTGTGGCACATCAGCCATGAAGGACTGGAACTGGAAGATCCTGCATGCGAACCAAACTATGATGACCTTCTCGTACTTGGCGTTTCTCCGGAAAAAGCTCCTGATGAAGGCGAATATGTAACTATGACATTTGAAGCCGGTGTACCGAAGAGTCTGAACGGAAAAGAAATGAAGGTATCTGAAATCATCACTGAACTTAACAAACTCGGAGGAAAACACGGTATCGGCATTGTAGATATTGTAGAGAATCGTGTTGTTGGAATGAAATCCCGTGGTGTCTATGAAACTCCTGGCGGAACAATCCTGATGGAAGCACATGACCAGCTGGAAGAACTTGTATTGGATCGTGCGACTTATGAAGTAAAAAAAGATATGGGTAATAAAATGGCGCAGATCGTGTACGAAGGAAAATGGTTCACACCACTTCGTGAGGCAGTACAGGCATTTGTCGATGTCACCCAGCAGTATGTAACCGGTGAAGTAAAATTCAAACTGTACAAAGGAAATATCATCAAAGCAGGAACAACTTCCCCTTATTCTTTATACAGTGAATCCCTTGCAAGCTTCACAACCGGAGAGCTCTATGATCACCATGACGCAGAAGGATTTATCAACCTGTTTGGACTTCCTCTGAAAGTGCGTGCTATGAAAATGCAGGAATTAGAAAAATAAATTACCATAAAGAAATGGTGAACGTCCAAAACGAACGTTCACCATTTTTTATGCTAAAACAATCATTTATTCTGCAGCTCTGTCATTGGTCAATTTTAATTTATCCAATACAAAGAACAAAAGTCCCATCAGCATTCCTGTCACACATGCAAGTACCATTCCGGAAAGCTGGATTCCGCCAAACTCTACTGAAATTCCGGACAAACCTGTCACAAAAATCACAGAAGTCATTGCCATATTTCTGGAGCGTCCATAATCCACCTGTTCTTCTACCAGGATCCGGATACCGGATGTTCCGATCATTCCATAAAGTAAGAATGAAATTCCTCCGATCACCGGTCCCGGGATCGAATTGATCAGCATCGTCAACTTTCCGATAAAAGAGCAAATAATAGAAAGCACCGCAGCGCCTCCGATCACGTATACACTGTATACCTTCGTCATCGCCATCACTCCGATATTCTCTCCGTATGTTGTCGTCGGTACCGAACCTATAAATCCGGAGATCATGGTTGAAAAGTTATCTGCAAACAAAGAACGATGAAGCCCCGGGTCTTTTAAGAGATCCCTTCCGACAATTTTACTTGTTACGATCTGATGTCCAATATGTTCTGAAGCAATGACCAGAAGTACCGGCAATACGATCACAATTGCTTCCCACTTGAACTTTGGTGCTGAAAAGTTCGGCACTGCCAACCAGGATGCCGCACTTACATTCGAGAAATCTACGATTCCACACAAAATCGCCGCTACATACCCTGCAATAATTGCGATCAAAATCGGAATGACTGCAAAAAACTTACGGAACAATACAGAACCAAGTACTGCAACGCCTAATGTCACAAGAAAAACAATGACATTTTTCGGATCGATCGCTTCGTCTTTCAATCCTGCATTAGACGCCGCTGTTCCTGCCAGTTCCAGACCAATCAATGCAACCACCGGTCCCATCGCTGCCGGAGGTAAAACTACATGAATCCAGTCAGATCCAAACTTGTAAACGATCAGTGCCAGGATACATCCTAAAAATCCGACTGCCACAAATCCTCCAAGCGCATATTCATATCCCCATTTACTGATTACGATTCCTGCCGGTGCAAGAAAGGCAAAACTGGAACCCAAATATGCCGGTGCTTTTCCTTTGGTAATAAAGATGAATAACAGTGTCCCGATCCCGTTCATGAACAATACGATTGCCGGATTGATCCCGAACACAAACGGCACAAGCACAGATGCACCGAACATGGCAAACATGTGCTGAATACTCAGTGGAACAAGCAACTTAAATGGTACCTTCTCTTCCACCTGAATGATTTTCTGATTTTCCATTGAAAAATCCTCCCTATTCTTTTCCTTTGTAATTTCAGTCTTTCCTATTGTACCAAATTCTCCTGCAGATAACCAGACTTTGTTTTGACAAAGTTTTAAATCCTAAAATTTTAAAGTACCTCGTGCAGTACTCGTTTGATGTTTCCCAATGCGATCTTATCCAGCTGCCGTTCTGTGAATCCGGCTCTTTTCATCATTTCCCACACACTTTCTATGTCTTCGATTCCATGAAACCATTTCTGATCTGCCGCAAACCCGTCAAAGTCTGTTCCCAGAGCCACCGCATCCTCTCCTGCTTTTTGCAGCATATGCATAGCATGTCTTGCCAGATCTGAAACCTGTGCGGGAGAATCTTTCCGTAAAAACCGTGGATAAAAATTAAGACCTGCAACTCCGCCTTTGTCTCCGATCGCATGCAGCATCTCATCTGAAAGGTTTCTCGGATGAGGGCAGAGTGCTCTGGCATTGGAATGAGACGCAACAATCGGCTTTTTACTCCATCGGATGCAGTCCCAGAATCCGCCGTCTGACAAATGAGAGACATCCACTAACATCCCTTTCGTGTTCATTTTTTCTATGACTTGTTTTCCAAATGGCTTTAATCCTTTCTGCATGCGTCTGGGATTCAGACTGTTTGGGAATCCGATACAATTTTCATAATTCCAGGTCAGAGTGATCAGGCGGATGCCTTTTTGATAGAATGTATCCAGCCGTTCCATCTTTCCGTTTAAAATGCCTCCCTCTTCTATTGTCAGAAGCGCAAGTTTCTCTCCGCTTTTTTCTGCACGATCCACATCTCCTCCCGTTTTCAAAAGCTTCAGATTCCGATTGTTCTTCAGCTCTTCTTCCATACGGGTAATCAGTTTTTTTACTTTCTCATACCCCGCCTCCCAGTTTCCATCCGAAACCTCTGCAAAGCAGGCAAAAAATTCTGCCAGCATTTCTGTTTGTTCCATTCTTTGCACATCCACACACAAAAGATTTTTTTGCAATGTTTCCTTCGAATCTGCCAGAAGCAGTTCACTTAATGTATCACAGTGCATATCGATCCACGTTTTCATTTTCTTTCCCTCCTGCTTTTTTATTTCTTTACATAAGTTTCCACATTTTTACATATGCTAAAAACACAACGGATATCGTAAATATTATATGACAGGAGACATGATTATGAAATCTGAATCTGAAAAACCATTGATCGGTATCGTGATCTGCGGATTATCTGATAACCGTCAGTTCGTATCAAACGCTTATATTCAATCCATCCGGTATTCCGGCGGAATTCCGATTCTTCTTCCACTGATTCGCTCTGACAGTGTTATAAAACAATATTTAAAACTCTGCGATGGATTTTTATTTTGCGGCGGCAATGACATCACACCACTTTTATTTGGACAAGAGCCACGCCCCGGCATCGGCAGCACCAACATTACGCTGGACTTATTTCAGATCCGGCTCATGCGGCAGGTTCTGGCTTCCTGTAAGCCTGTGCTTTCCATCTGTCGTGGTCTGCAGATTTTTAACACCGCCTGCCATGGAACCATCTACCAGGATATCCGGTATCAACCCGGAGAATGTCTGGATCATATGCAGCATACCGACTCACGAAGTGATATCAGTCATCCCATTCGGATTGAAAAATCCTCCAGACTCTTTTCGTATCTCGGACGCTCGATTTACGTCAACAGTTTTCATCACCAGGCTGTAAAAACACCTGGATCCGGCCTGAAAATCTGTGCACTTGCTCCAGATCAGACCATAGAAGCTCTGGAACTGCCTTCTCACCCTTTTGCTCTCGGAGTCCAGTGGCATCCAGAATCGATGTTCCAGACCAGTGAAAAAATGAGGCGTCTTTTTTTCGGATTTGTAACTGCCGCCCAAAACTAAAAACGGAACCCACATCGGTTCCGTTTTTATACTTTTATTGAAATGTTGCCTGATTTGCATAATTGAGTGCAATATAACTTTTTCCGCGGTTCACTTTGATTTCATTTCCTGTTTCATCGTAAAAGGCAAGTTTTGATCTCTCATTGTTCGGTTCTTTTGCCCACTGTACCTTTTGTATCATCCCATTTGAAATGTAATATCCTACACTGTCAGAACCGCCATCCCAATCCAGATTTTTATGTCCTACTTCATCACGCACAGAAATTTCCGTTTCCAGAACAAACAGATTGGTAAATGTAAGCGGCTGATTTGTATTTCCATCTATGTGCGGTGTTCCGTTCATGCTTTTTTGATATGTTCCTGTTGCTTCATCATACTCAAATGATGAGACACAAGCTCCAAAATTGATTTCCACTTTTTTACAGCTTTCCCCTTTTGAACTTACCGGCTCCTTGAAGCTGCCGAACTGAAATGCCGTGCGTCTCATATCCTCCGCAAGCTCCATCCTGCGCCCTTCAGCCTGTGCCACTTCACCAAATCTTGTTCCGTCAAAGTATCCTGTATGTTCCAGAGAATACCCGGCTGCCAGTCTGTTTTCATCGCGGCCAAAAAGACCTCCTGCATTATAAATTCCATCATACTGGTCCAGCTGAAGCGCCTCCAGATAATCCGCGATACCATCATCAATGCCCCAGTTTACATAAAAAGCATCATACCCCTGAGACAATGCCGGAAAATAATAGCGGCAACTTCGAATCGGACAGATTTGTGGAACTTTCGTATAGTCTGCATAGAGAGCCATCAATCTTGTAATATCTCCTTCCACCGGAATCTCATATAGAATGTCCGCCTGTGCAATTCCATATTGCGGACGTGCCGCTTCATGATTGTTCACCATCACTGCAACCGGACGTTTTCCAATGGCTGTCTCGGACAGGTCTGCAAGACCGGTCAGCAGATTTTGATTCGCCGGAATCGTTTCCTCTTTGCTCTCTGCCTCTTTTTCATCCTTTTGCTTGGTTTTCTGTTCCGTTTGAGGCTCTTTTGGTTTCTCTTCCTGCTTTTTACAGCCAGTCATATTCAAAAGCATCATGCATGCCATCAAAACCACAGCCGCTTTTTTCCACTGTTTCCACATTTTATCCCTTCTTTCTTCCTGTTAAAAAGCTCCCGGCTCCACTGTTTTTCCCATATTCTCATGTACCCCGTCACGGTATGCCCGCAAGATTACTTTGATATTGGAATACTTTCTGCGGACCAGCGCCCGCAGGATCAGTTCTGCTGCCATGTAAATCGGACACAGGTGTTTTGCTCTCCAGCTTTCTCCGTATAAATGAATAAAATGAATGGAATTTCTGTAGCTGTAGTAATCTTTCCAGGTCATGCACTGCTTCTTATCCCTCACCGGGATGATTGCTTTGTGAAGCATTGCAGACGGGATATAGCGTATTTTGGTATAGTTCAAAGCTCTTCTTGCATAATCGGAATCATCATATAAAATGATATAATTTTTGTCTGGAACTCCTGTTTTTTCCACAATCTCCCTTGTAAACAAAGGTCCTTCAAAGGGCATATCTACCACTTCTACATAGTCCTGTGTCAAATTTCCGCCCCGGATCACATTTTTTCTCTTTTCTGCATATCGGAATGCACTTTTTAAATTGATTCCAACTACCACTTCATCCTCATATCGGCCGTCACTTCTTGATGGGATACAGACCCCTGCATCTTTTCCAATGTATTTCAGCAAATTGGTCAGACAGTCCGGTTCCGGATATACATCGTCGTCCATCACCCACAGATAATCCCAGGAAAGCGACATCGAAAGTTCAAACAATTTTGCAAATCCACCTGCCCCTCCTGCATTTTCCGTATTTCGGAAATAATATGTTTTCATGGATTTCCATGTGTTTTCATGAAGAACTCCTATGTCATCCTTTTCTGTAAATCCAATTTCCATCAATGTCTGATTGGTTCCATCTGTACTTTTATTATCCAGCAACAGAATTCCTGATATCTTTTTCTCTGACTGCTGCAATGCTTCCAGCAAATTCAAAAGATATTCTTTTCTGTTATATGTAACAATTGCAACATAAACTTTCTGTTCTTTCATTTTGATTCTCCATCTGCCTTTTTTACGATCTTTCGTTTCAAATGCAACAACTTCCGGTAATTTTCTACCCCGATTGTCTTTTTCAATACATTCTGTACTTTTCTTTTCAGGGATGGCTGCAGCCAGGATCCTGCATAATGATGTACTGCTATTGTCTTATCTGTAATTACCTTTTCATGCACATCCAGATCCACAGCGCAAAAATATTCGGTAGGATAAACGGCAATGCCATCAATTTCCTGATATTCACCATTTGTCAGAAATCCTCGTCTGCCCATCACTTCGCTTGTATATGCATTGACAGTCTTATAACACGGTCTGCCGTCTACAAGAAACGAGGATTTCTGATATTCTTCCAAAATCTCCGAAATCAGATTCAGTCCTTTGATCGATCCCATCACCAGACCCGGACTGATCAATTTTGTACTTTCAAATCCGGTAAACGCACGTTTCGCCAAGATTTCTTCCGGAATTGGCTTGAGCAATTCCACATCGGTATCAAAATAAATTCCACCAAACTGATACAACACATCAAATCTCACATAATCTGATACAAATGCCCACTTTTGATTTTCATAGGCTTCCTTTACAAAGTTTACTTGTGTCACATCATAATTGTCTTCGTTCCATTCCCGTATTTCATAGCCTGGAAGATATTTCTTCCAGGATTCTATACAGTTTAATACCAATTCTGATTTGGGATTTCTCCCAAACCAGCAATAATGAATAATATGCGGTATTTTTTCCATGTTTTGATGGTATAACGCTGTTTCGTTATACACTCCTCCCGTGTTTTATTGTGCACTGTTTAATTCTTCTGCCATCTTCAGGGCAAGTTCTACGACCAGATCGGAATTGTAATGCTGATGTTCTCCCCATCTTCCAAGACCATACACGCGGCGTGTTTTTGCCCACTCCAGCAACTCCTTCATGATCTCTGGCTTCCCGATGGTATTGAGCGGATACGCGTACTGGTTCATATATTGAAAGGTACTTTCTGTTGTTTCGTCCACTCTTGTACTGTTACATTCCGTCCAATATCCTTTGCTTCCATTACAGAAATTGTGACGCACCAGAATTCTATGATAAGACAGTTCCGGATCCGGATAGTAGATCCACTGTGCTTCTGTGTCCAGATTGTCCGGGAAATACGCCGTCTGAACAGAGCTGTATTTCAGATGTCCGATTTTTTCCTTCAACTCCTGCGGCATTCCTGTGATCTTTGCAAATTCCATCCAGGGAATCGTAGAAATGATCACATCTGCAGAATACGTTTCCCCCTCTTTTGTTGTCACTGTATTGGTATCAAAATCAATCGCGTGAACCGATGCATCGTACTGAATCTGTCCTTTGATTTCTTCTGCCATTCTCAGCCATAATTCCCCATATCCATATTTTTTTGGATAAAAGAACTGAGCATGTCCCGGCTGCTCTCCATATGCTTTTTTCGTCAGACAACTCAAAAGAGTCTCTTCAAAGCTGACATTTGGCAATTTTTCCAGCCAGTATGTCCCCAGCTGGTTCAGATCCTCTCCGAACATTTTCTGGTTATACGGAATCATATAGTTCTCTGCGATCTTATCTCCCAGTTTCCAGTAGATCCAGGACACAAACTCCTGTGGCATTTCCTCTTTCAGGTTACAACCTGCCACTGCAATGGATTTTAAATACTCTACTTGATTTTCCAGTTTCATCTGCCAGATATTTGCTTCGATCGGATGGCTGATCACATCTCCGTTGACTGCAATCCTGCTGTCTCTGTCAAATTTATCCCACTCCTCCTCCGGCATAAATTGAAACAGGAATTCGTTCACTTTTGGACGTCTCACATCCAGAAAATGTCCGCCTCCAATATCAAACGGAGAACCATCTACCTGGGTGGAACGACAAAGTCCTCCGGCCTCTTTTTCTTTTTCCAATACGAAAAATGAAGTTTCTCCCATCTGTTTCAGTCTGTTTGCGAGCGTCAAACCGGAAGGTCCTGCTCCAAGAATCAAATATTTCATCTTCATTTGTTCACACCTCTCCATAATTCCTGATATCGCTTTGCAAGTTGTTTACAATTCAGCCTTATATCAAAATTCCTGTCTCTCAACTGCTGCTTAATCTTCTCCTGATTTTTTATTCTGTCATTTTCCGCGGCTTCTTTCAAAACCGCATCTGCCCAGACTTGATCCGATGCTTCCAGTTTTAAAAATTGAACTTCATCAATAATCTTTGTCATGGAAGCGATTCTGTCACTCAAAATACACGGAAGTCCGGCTGCCTGTGCCTCAACCAGGCCCAAAGGCAATCCTTCAAACAAAGACGGAAAAACAAACACATCCATTGCCTGAAGCCATTGTTCTACCACATCGCTTAATCCCACAAATAATACATCCAGCTTGTCCTCTCGGGCCTTCTCCTCGATTTCCTGCTTCAGCGGTCCGTCCCCTACAAACACCAGTTTTATCTTCTGATGCCTCTTTTGAAGCTCTTTTGCAATTTCCAGAATCTTTTTATGATTCTTTTCCTCACAAAATCTTCCAACATGACCAATAACCAGTTTGTCCTCTAAGTCATATTCGTTTCTTAGCCTTTCTCTGACAACCGGATCATACTGAAATTTTTCCAGATCGATCCCATTTGAAATCAGAGAAAACGGCATCCCTTTGTACAGCCATTTTCCTGCCGCATCACTGCACGCATATCTGCAATTACACCACTTCAAAAAGAAGGGGCGCAGTATTTTGTCACTTGTTGTATGTGTACATGCTGTATTATGTGCATGTGCAGCTCTTACTTTAATCCCTGCTAATTTTGCCGCCAGCATTTCTACTGCCATCGTTCCACTGCATCCATGTACATGGATAATCTGATACCCTCCTTCTTTCAGGATTTTTCGCAGCTTCATCACATATTTCAGCGGATTTCGATTCCGGTAAGGCAATTGATAGTTTCTCCGGCCTTTTTGTTCCAAAAATGTTTTCAATTCCGGAACAGCTTCATTGATCGTCACCAGGTCCATCTGGATTTCGGGATCTTCCTGATATAAAAAATAATTTTTGATCACATTTGTGATTCCATCATATCCACACTTTGTCGTTTCGACCACCAGTACTTTTATCATATCTGCCAAATTCCTTTCCCAGGTACGACTTTTTAAAGACGACCTGCTTTTTTCTCCTGTCTGCGGAACTTTCTGTAATAAGAGAAAATCCGCAGATCTTCCACATATCGCTTTACCAAACGCTTTGGATTTGTCATACAGCGATGCAGCCATTCCAACCCGTGATCACACATCCATTTCGGCGCACGTTTTACACTTCCTCCGATAAAATCCAATGCTGCTCCCATAGAATAGGACACAGGAATCTGATACTTTTGCATATTTTCATAAATGAAAATATCCTGCTTCGGGGAACCCATTCCCACAAAAAGCTGATCTGCCTGAGATTCTTTTAACATTGAGATGATTTTTTCCATCTCCTTTGGATCTTTTTCAAATCCCATCGGTGGGGAATAGGTGCCTGCACACTGAAATCCCGGATATCTTTGTTCCAGATTTTTGGCTGCATTTGCGGCTACTCCCGGACCTGCTCCCAGCAAAAATATCCGGTATCCTTTTTTCGCAGCCCGTTCACACAATAATTCCATTAAATCCGGACCTGAAATTTTTTCAACGATTGGACGTTTTAACCATTTTGCCATCCAAATGATCGGTTTTCCATCTGTAAATACGATTTCCGCATCCTCAAATATTTTTTTAGAAACGGGATTTTCGATCACCCGCAGCGCCTGATCCACATTCACTCCGACGATCTGACAAATTTTTCTCTGTGCAATACACTGGTCTACATGATCCAAAATCTCCTCCGCCGTCAGGTTGTTCAGCCGTATTCCTAAAAAATCAACTACTTTTTTCTGATCCATGTTTTCTCCTTTGATTGTCTATCTTTCATTTTTTTCTGCCTTTAACACACTTTGCTCGGATGTTTTTCGGCTTTCTTCTTTTGACAGCCGCATCACTTCTCCGGATTCAAGAGACAGTGCCGGTGCACTCAATGACTGGATCTGCCATCCATTCTCCTGTCTGCAAAGGGTATAGCCTGTCAGATAATTTTTCCCGTTGTATGAATATAATCCGGCATATTGTTTGACTGTCTCTGTATTTTCCTCAGTTTTTATTGGAATCACTTTGATCAAATCCAGATATACCATATATTCCGGGTTCAACTTTCCGCGCAGCTTATTCAGCTGTTCTTCACTTTTCCCATACAATCTTGCATCTTCCGTGCCTAAAAATCCATACAGCATTGTTTTTAACTCTTTTGCATATCCTCCCTGTTTTTTCAACAGTTCCGGGGATGTATCCTGACTGGATTCTGTTGTTGCAAACGCCAGAGCTCTTGTCAGATCCCCTTTTTCAATTGCATAAATAAACTGCTCTACTGCCCGCTGAGGTGTTTTTTCTGAAATTGGCATCGCCTGAAAATAATTGGCACCTGTCAGTTGATTTGGAAGCACATACGTTTTTTTTGCCTCGCGCATCTCTTCCATCTGCACATATGCAGGTATATCCGTTTCATAGAGAAGCCCTTCTTTTAGTGAATGGATTTTCCAGTTTTTCTCATATCGTACTGCCGTAAACCCCAATCTGTAACTCTGTTCCCCACATTTCACATAAATTTCCAGTTCACTGGCTTCCTGAGCCGCCAGACACTCTGCCAGCTGTTCTTCTCGTTCTTTCTCCTTTTTCTCTGCAATCTCCAGCACTTCCAACGTCTCTATCTCCGGAATTTCTGTCGACAATTCTTCAAACTGCTCAATATATGCTTTGGTCATTTCTGCCGATGTAAGCGGAAAATAATACGAATAATCCGATGTTGGAGCCGGCAGATCTATAAGCTGCATCCCCGGGAGTTCCTCTGCTGTCTTTACAAAATTGATCTGCAGAGCTGTCTCATCAATTGCACATCCTCTAAGTGCCATATCAAGGTCGTTCTTTTTCAAGGCACTCAACATATATAACGCCGCCTCTTCTTCCTCTGAAAAAGAATGGATCTCACTTTCTTTCTGAAGACTTTCTGTAACATTTAATACTTCTGACTCTTCCTTTTTCGCCTGCCAGCGCATTTCCAGAATCAGCAGGATCAAACAGAATATGACGATGCCATTGAAAACAAAAGGCCATTTTTTTTCCATTTTTTTCATATGTTCTTCTCTGCTCCACTTATTTTTTTCTGTTTTCTTTTTTTTCCTGTTTCTGCAAACAAAATCCAAAGAAATGGATTATATGAAATATCCAGCAAATGCTGTTCCATAATACTCTGAAATGCAATGATCGCAAGAATCCACAAAAGCACCCAGTCTTTTTCTTTTCTTGCTCTCAATCCGATGATCCCCCACAAAATGAGAATCATCACGAACATGATCAGACCATACTGCAGCAAAATGGAAATATAGGAACTGTCCAGGAAAAAGTAATTCAATGGTGTCTCTGTACTTCCGCCATTGCCCTGCATAGGAATATACTGTCCGAATATTGAAAATCCATAGACCTCCATCCCTTTTTTGGAAAAAGAAAGCCGCTGACTCAAGATCGAGTCCAACTTCAAAAATATACTGCTTCCTTTTGTATAAAGCATAGATAAAATCAGGATTCCCGCAGCACAGATGGTTCCTGCCGATGCAAGCAGACCCGAAAACCATGATGCCATCTCATACTCTTTTTTCCTTTTTTTTGCATCGTCTCTTCTGATTTTGGTATAGAAAAGGACACCCGCCAATAGCCAGATACACAACGCATTTGTTCTAGCTCCGCAAAAAATGTAGATCAGTCCGCCGATCAGAACCGTAATTACCAATTCCACATATTGTATTTTTTTTCTTCTCAAATAAAAATAGCAGAGTAATAAAAAGAGTACATGTGCTCCGAAATCTGTCGGATAACCGATTCCAAATGCCATTCTGGTCATTCTTCCAGGCTGTGCATAGGACAGATTTTCAATGATCCCCAGCAAAGAGGCTCCGATGGTTACAAATAATGCAGTTGCGATCGTCACGGTATACACACGAATCAACTTCTCTGACGCAATTTCTTTGGCTCCCAAAATCAAAAGCAATGTATCCAGCAGAATTTCTTGTCCATTCCTGTTTTTTACTGCCAAAAATACTACGATCAAACCAATTTCAAAGACAAGCTCTTTCCAATTGGATTTTTTTTCGCTCACACTTGCCTTTACTACGATCAAGGCAATCATGACCGTTCGAAGATCACTGACAAAAAAATCTGGCCATGACACCCAAAAAGTTGTTGTCCACATAAAGAAATACAGGCAAAACACCGCAAACACTGTCAGATATAAATTTTCCAGTACTTTCTTTTTATTTTCCAGTAACTTCTCTTTCATATTTTCCCTCACTCTATCTGTATCTCTCTCTTTTCATCATCTATTTTTTCGGACAATCGCATGAATCCCCGAGTTTAGAATTTCAGATACAAAGGGTTCTTTCAGGAACAGAAGAACCACTGCATATCCTCCGAAAAATACGATTGCCGATACAAGAAGTGTTACAAACACTCCGGAATCGATCCATATCTTAACAGGAATCGTCATTACGGATGCCACTGCCAGTGCAATTACGATTTTCCAGCATTGTACTTGCCGGATATAACTCCACAACACATCTCTCAAGAACCAGCATTGAAGCATAAGAACCATTCCTTCTGCCAAAAGTGTTGACAAAGCGGCTCCATTTGCTGAAAATTTAGGAATCACGATCAGATTCAGCACAAAATCCAGAATCGCACCACCCCAGATGGAATACATGACTTCCCGTTCTCGTCCATTTGGAGTCAGAATCTGAATTCCCGTGACGTTGGAAAGTCCAATCAAAAGCACCGTGGGCATTAAAATCATCATCGGACCGACTGCAGGCAGAAACGCCTCACCTGAGAGCAACAAAATGGATTCTCTGGCAAAAATACTAAAATATACGGTCACTGCACTTGCAGCAACAAATACAAACCGAAATGCCTTTCCCACCATCAGCTGAAACGCTTTTTTGTCCGCTGTCTCAATATAATAAGATAATCTTGGCAGCAGCACGGTTCCAAGCGATGTCACACATGTCACCAGGACTGTCTTTACCTTAATTCCTGCATTATAATATCCTACCGCTTCATTACTCTGCAAAAAACGCAGCATCACAACATCCAGATTCAGGTAAATACTTGCACCCGCTGACATGGCAAAAAATACCATGATGTGCTTCAAATGTTGTTTGAACTGATAGGTACCGGTCTTCTGAAATGTCACAAACTTTCTAAGACGGATAAAGTTCAGCACATAAGATCCAAAGGATGCGATGACATATACGCCTCCGTAAATCTGATAGTCCGAGCTCTCTTTCACCAGTAAAAACATCAGGACCATCCCGATCACTTTAAATAAGATCGAACAGGTTGTAATGTAAGAATACTGTTCCAGTGCATTATACAGCCACTGCACTCCTATGGTGTTCAGTCCGATCCCAAGTCCAACGATCAGAAGCAATGTTCGCTCCTGTGCAAACTCCGGTATGACAAACAGGGAAATTCCAAACACAATGTACGTCAGAAGTGTTGTTCCTCCACTGATGATCAACAGTTCCTGAACGGTCTTGGAGAGTTTTTCTTTGTTGTCTCTTACAATCGCACATGCCCGAACCCCATATGTCGGGATTCCCAAGGAGGCAAACATTGTAAAATATGTGACCACAGATGTCGCAAATGCTACTTTTCCACTTCCTTCTACCAGAAGCACTCTGGAAATATAAGGAAATGTAATCAGCGGAAAGATGATTCCCGCCACTGTCAGAATCGCATTCATGATAAAATTGTATTTGACAGAATGTATCTTCATTTATTCCTCCATATTGTTTCTCTTTCTCGCCAGTTTCCGGATGAGCCGATACCCCCTGAATCCGGTTCTTCTCAAAAGACGAAGTGTCCCACTTTCTCTTCCGGACAGCTCATAGATCGTTTTGCTCGTTTTCCTCAATTGTCTGTCAAACTCCAGAAACTGTTTCTGTGTCTCCGTATTTTCCTCCGGAAAACTCAAAAAAATGGTAACCTGATCTCCGATCATCTGTGCGATCCGTCTGGCAATATACGCCGTTTTTTCTGAATTTCCTGCATTTTCCCGGTATTCCTCAAAAAATTGGCTCAGATGAAAAATCACACGGATATGATCTTGTATATGTCTTTGATATCCCCGGATGCTCACGCTTTGTGTTTCCTGTGCCAGACGATACATATAAACAGGCTCCGGATAATATACAACGGTTTCCACATATGGTACCGGAAACAGCACATACTCCACATCCACATAAAAACAATGTTCATCCAAACGGATCTGATGTGTTTTTAAAAGATCCGTTCTGATGATCAGCGCATGCATTGGTATCTGCACCTTCTCTGCCGCATTTTCAAATCGGATTTCTCTGCAGACGTCCAATGCAGGAAACTGTTTTCTCACCTGCTCTTTTGTCTTATCATTCACTTCACAATAATCTGTCACCACATAGTCGGCCCCGCATGTTTTCAGTCTGCGCACCACTTCGATCAATGCCTCTGTATTGACCCAGTCATCTCCATCCACGACTTTGAAAAATGTTCCTCTGCTCTGTTCGATCCCGCAATTGATTGTTGAACCGTGTCCTCCGTTTGTTTTTGAAATCACCCGATAGGTCTGTGGATAACGTTTCTCATATTCTCTTCCGATCTTTGCTGTGTCGTCTGTTGAACCATCATCTACAATCAACACTTCCACATCTTCCAGAATCTCTTCATTTCTCAAGGATTCCAACGTCTGACGCAAATACTTTTCCACATTGAACGATGGAATCACAACTGTTAACACTTTTTCCATTCTTATCTCCTGTTACTTGTTTTTCAGCCTGTCCATCCCTTTTCGCAGTACAGACAACATGCACATTCCTGCATAGCATCTGTGCCTGAGCAGCAATAAAAGGATTTTGTCTTTTCCTGATAACTGTCGGATATAGGGATTCTCTTTCCAATCCGGATACTGAAGATCCAAATACGATCTCCACTCTTTCAGGCACGGATTGTTTCTGTCTTTTAACACCACTTCTTTGGATGGTACAAAATATAAATGCTCAAATGCCAGATATTCCAACTCTTTTTTGTACTGTTGTTCCATCCCTTTTTCTTCCAGCAGATTTCTTACATCCGAAATTGCTTTTCTTCGCTCTTCCCAGCCCTTTTCAAAAGCTCCGCTCCGCATAATCGATCCTTCTCTGAGCACGTAAAAATACAAAGGATCTCCTTCCAAATATACGACCCGTCCGGCCTGCAGCAAAATCCGCGGAATAACTGACAGATCTTCAAAGTTTCTTCCCTCCGGATAGACAATCTGTGTCATTTCCCAGAAACTGCGTTTATACAGCTTGTTACATGCAGATGGAGTGATCAGCAGAAGCTGTGGAACACTCTCTGCATGGATGACCTTCCCGGCAGGCAATGCAGATGTTCTTGTTTGTTTTCCTCCACTGCACAATTCGATTTCCTGATAGTCAAAGACAACCACATCTGCCTGATTCTGTTCTGCACATGACACCGTCTTTTCCACCAGGCTTGCAGACACATAATCATCACTGTCCACAAACAGCAGATACTCCCCTTTCGCTGCCGAAGTTCCGGCATTTCTTGCGGAACTCAGCCCACCGTTCTGTTTATGTATGACCCGGATTCTTTCATCTGCTTCGGCGTATTGATCACAAAGCTCACCGCTTCGGTCTGTCGAACCATCGTCCACAAGAATCACTTCTATGTTCCCCATGGTCTGCCGAATCAAACTTTGTATGCACGTTTCAATGTATGGTTCCACATTATATACCGGAACGATAATACTTACCAAAGACATATCCATCTCCTCATCTGTTTTCTCTGCTCTTCCAATGTATAGCACTTCATCTGTTCTGTCATCTGCACCTGTGTTCTGTCATACCGGGATATTTTTAAAATCTCTTCTGCCCAGATTTCCGGTGATTTATGCAAGCTTAAAAACACACAGTGATCCTGTATCTGAACTTCTTTTGTAATCGCATCACTAAATACACACGGCAGCTGCATACACTGTGCCTCTATCCCTACAAGAGGAAGTCCTTCAAATCTGGATGGCAGTACAAAAACATCCATTCCCTGATAATAAGATCCGATGTCTTCTTTTTGTCCCGGAAACCGTATCTGTTCCTCTATATGAAACTTTTGTGCTAATTTTCGGATTTTTTGCTCATTTTCCCCTTTTCCAAGGCACCATAACCGGGCATTGGGACATCTTTTTAAAACTTCAGCCATCACCCGAACCAGAAATTCCTGGTTTTTCTGATAACAGAAATTTCCAACGTGTCCGAGAACCAACGTATCTGTCCGGGGAACCTGCATTTCCATGCGCACTTGTTTTCTCATCTCTTCATCATACCGGTAATACTCCATATCAACTGCATTATACAATATTTGGAATGCTTCGGATTCTACGATTCGTTTGGGATACATCCAGTATCCTGCTGATTTCGAACAGGCATAATGCCGTGTCCCGAGACGGAATAAAAAGGTTCTGCAGATTTTGTGCAGTACGTCGTACAACAGTCTTTTACAGACATTCCCACAGTCATTTCCACCCGAATGGCTGTGAAGGATCACTTCCTTCACACCGGCATCTTTTGCAGCTTTTGCGCCAATAAAATCCATTGCTGTTGAAATATTCAAATATACAACATCATACCCGTTCTCTTGGATAATCTTTTGCGTCTGCCGATACTGTGTCACAGGATGCCATAAACTGGATACCTGAAACACTCTGCTTTTATATTTTTCTAATCTTTTCTTCAGCTCGTATGCACTGCGGTCACTCAAAAAATCTATCTGAATGTCTTCTTCCCATACCTGCTCTATAAATCGAAGCAGGTAGCGATCAATGCCTCCGGATGTTCCATCCATAATATAGCCGACCAGTATTTTCTTCTTCATAAACTACATCCTTTATTTCACTGTCTGCTCTTGATCCTGATAAATTCCATGGATCAGATATCCGCCAAATACCCAGAATATACATGCTCCCGGCGAATTGGTATAAAACCCTTCCAGTAAAAACATCATTGCGATCAATATCATCAAAATGGAACATAACAGCATCCCGTCGTAATTTCTTATCCCGGATTTTTGAAATGCTTTCCAAATATACCGACAAAAATAGAGAAACATCCCCACAAGCAAAATCACCCCGATACTTCCCTGATACACCAGAACATTGATCAGCTGATTATGGAGATTGTGGTAATCTCCCTGCGAATTTTCTATAATGTATGTTCCTTTTACGTTCTCCTTTGCATAATCCACCACCGTGGAATACCCTGTTCCATATACCGGAGATGTCTTCCAGATCTCAATTCCGCTTTTCCAGAGCTGAATCCGGCCATTGCTGACATCCTTCTGCAGATCCTGCTCTCTCTCGGTTTGTATCTCCTGTGGTTTCTGCACCGGATCCACCGCCTGCGTATTTTCTGCCACAGGTACCTGCTGCTGATTGTATGTTTTTTTCATGAGATACATTCCGGAAAATACCAGGATCACTGCCGCTGCGATCATCAGCCCTCCTGCAATCCCCCGCTTTGTTCTGTCCTTCTTATCTGCTGACTGTATCTGAGTGAACAGAAAATACGCGCCACACCCTGCGCACAACATCAATGCACTGGTTCTGGAATCTGAAAATCCGATGTACAGCACAGAAAGCAGCATTGGAAACAGATAGATATATCTCCACCATTTTTTTACATTCCAAAAAAAGTACAACGCAATCAATGTACAAAGGGCATGAAATCCTGCACCGTAATTTGGATCGGTATAAATGCCCCACAATCTTCCCCAGTGGTATCCTGACAGCATGACTTCACCACTTTGTGTGGTCCACTTCAACGCGGTTCCCTGAAGCAGCTGCCAGAAAGAACATATTGCTGCGATCATACTGTACCCCAGCATCACATGGGATAAAATTCGAAATTCCTTCTCATAAGATTCCCTGCTCCGATCCAGCTTACAAGTATACAAACATCCCATCTGCAAGATCATCCAGATCATCCATTTGAAATTTTCAGACATTCCATATCTTCTGTTCATAAAGGAGGACAACAGAAAACTCAGAACGAACAATGCCATCCACGACAGTCCCGGCATACGAATGTAATGCTTCCAATCCGCTGCCCGGAGAAATAGAAGAATCCCTCCAACTCCCAGCACCATTTTCACCAGAATTGGCTGCAGCGATGAATCGTAAATGAACGGGCAAAATGTTCCTGCTGCGAGCAGGAAATATAAAATTTTAAAGATCAATTCTACGTTCTCTTCGTATCGCCTTAATCGTGTCATCATTTTTTACCTTTCTGCCTTGACTTTGGAGTAAAGTACCGGCATCTTTTCTCTGACCAGATAGATTCCTCTTCCTAAAACCAGACAGAGCCCAACCTGTTTCCATTTCAGACATCTCAATGCAATTTTTAAACTGAAGCTGTCCTTCGCTTTCGCTCCCGGTATCAATTCCCGGAACAAAGGTCTTTCAAACAAATTCCTGCACCATTTTTTTCGCATCTTATACGACATGTTTGCTTCTTTGCTGCAGTTTCTCTGCAGTGCGGAAAGAATATATCTTCCATACAATCCGCCCAGTATTGCCCGTACATTCTCATCATCAAGCTTCCAGCTGCGATACTGATTGAGTATCATCGCAACTCTCCATTCGTGAAGTTCATAATAATTTTCCACAAATTTGTTTGTCAGGTTCATTTCCACTCGTTTTGCATAATGGTACGGTGTGATTGCCAATAGATTCATTCTTTGAATGTTCATACAATATTCGACATTAAATTTGATATCTTCGATCAATTTCACATCGGTATACCACAGATTCTGTGATCTCAGATAATCCAGGTTATAAAATTTGTTCCAGGCATATCCATACAGCGTCTGCTGCTCCAGCCGGATGAACTCTTTCCGCAATGTTTCCTGAGTGGTAAAATACTGTTCTGTCGGAGAGATCGGATGGGAATACTGCAGATGTCCGTCCGGAGCATAATACTCTTCCTGCAGTCCAAACAGAACCATTTCTGCACGGTTTTTCTCCAGTGATGCCGCTACAGCCTGCATCAATTCCGGTTCCACCCAATCATCCGGATCCATAAACCAGATATATTCTCCGACTGCCTCTTGGATTCCTGTGTTTCTTGCAGCACTGAGCCCCTGGTTTATTTCGTGATGTACGATGCGGATACGAGAATCTGTTTCTGAAATTTCGCAGGCAATCTCTGCACTTTGATCACAAGTACAATCATCAATCACAAGCAGCTCCCAGTTTTCAAATGTTTGTGCCTGAACACTTCGGATTGCTTTCTCAATATACTTTTCTACACCATATGTTGGCATCACCACACTAAATACCGGTCTCATTTTTATCCTGCCTTTACTTTCTCTTTGCGATCAGACTGCTGATCATTGCTTCTATTTTCCCATAGGATACCGGCCGGTCGAACTGTTCTTCTGCGATCTTCCTTGCCCGGTTTCCCATATCGTTTCTTTCTGCCTCATTTTCGTACATCCACTCCACGGCATTTACCAGCTCCCTGACGTCTTCTGGCTCAATATTGATTCCAAACCCGTCCTGCTCTACTTTCTTTCGAAATTCCGGACTCATACACGTATTGATCATCGGTTTTCCAGCCGCCAGATAATCTCCGATCTTCGTGACAATACTTTGCGGTGCCTTTCGCACAAAGGAATTGATCAAAACATCTGATTTCACCAGATATGCCGCCATCTGTTCATACGGCACATATCCTGTAAATTTTACATTTTGGATCTTGCGCTCTTTTGCCAGATTTTCCAGCATCTCTCTCGTCGGACCGTCTCCCAGTATCTGAAACCGGATCTTCGTTTTTCCCTGCTTCATCAACTCCTCTGCAGCCAGTACCATGGTACGAATGTCATAGCTCGTTCCAATTGTCCCTGCATATGTCACCCAAAATGTGCCATCCTCTTTTTGTACTTCATCCGCATGCCGTTCTGCTTCTCTGTCAAATACGGAAATTTCATTTCCAACATATACCGTTTCCTTTAACACATCCCGCTTTTGATTTAAAAACGGTCTGTCACGATATTCGTCCGATGTTCCAATGACACCGGATGTCAGCGAATACACCTTTTCTGCATCCCTTTTGAGCGGATAAAATAAAAGATCGCTGACGATCGGAATATCAAAAACCATACGCATTGCTTCCGGCCAGAGATCGTTTACATCTGCCACAAACGGGATCTTGTTTCGATGCGCATACTCTGCCGCTGCAAGTGCCACGTCATTTGGAGGGATTTCTGCATAGATCAGATCATAATCCCCTTCTTTTTCCAGTAATTTTCTTAAATTTTCTGCTGCAATTCTATGACTTCTTACTCTTCTCAAATCGATATTTTTCCGATATCCCGGCTCATATATAAATTTGATTCCAAATGGGTAGCTTTTCTGGTCAACAGATTCCAGATTCCTTTGCTTTTTTTCCCAATGTTGAAAGGTAGTCGTGATCAGATCTACTTCGTATCCTTTTTTCACGAGAAATTCACACAAATACCGAAATCTTGTGTATCCTTTTTCGCCGTCCAATTTTACTCCCATGGTAATCACTGCTACTTTGCTCATTCTCATTCCTCTTCCAAACTGCTATTTTAAAACCGCTGCTACTGTCATCAGCATCAGCTTCATATCTCTCCAGATACTAAATTCCTTCAGATATTTCAGATTGTACTTCATCTTTTCCGGAAGAATGTATTCTCTGTAAATTTCATCCACACTCTTTCCGGTTTGTTTCTGATATGCACCAATCCGTTCATCTTCATCTTTATACATAATACTTGCATAGGATGTAATACCTGCCGGAAGAAACAGCGTCGCCATCATCTCTTCCGAATACTGATCGACATATTTCTCAACTTCCGGCCGTGTTCCCACAAAGCTCATCTCACCTTTTAACACATTCAACAGCTGCGGCAGTTCATCCAGACGAATTTTTCGTAACAGTTTTCCAACTTTTGTCACACGATCGTCCTGACTACTGGTAACAAGCGGCCCCTTTTTATCTGCACCTGTAATCATGGTTCGAAATTTAAAAATTCGATAGGGCATCCCATATCTGGTCACACGTGTCTGCCTGTAAAAGATCGGTCCTTTCGTATCCAGTTTAATGGCCGCTGCAATCAGCAGCATCACCGGCGATAAGAGTACAGTCAAAACAACCGCACAAAAAAAATCAAGAACCCTTTTCCATAAAATTTGTATTTTCTTTTGCTGTAGCAGTTCATAGTATGGATAAGTTTTTTCATTTTTTATTCGATCCGGTAAGTTCTCCCATTTTATCATTACTGATTCTTCCTCAATATTTCTGTAAATTTTTCAATCACATACGAAACCTGTTCATCACTTAAACACGTATGCAGCGGAAGTGTGATCTCATTCTCAAACATCTGATAAGAATTGGGATAATCTTCCATCTGAAATCCCATATTCTTGTAAGCCGTCAATAGCGGAAGCGGCTTATAATGCACGTTGCTGGCAATTCCCTGCTCTGCAAGCTGCAAAATGATCTGATTGCACGCTTCTCTTGTCTTTCCCGGCAATCTTGTCAAATACAGATGTCCATTGGAAATATGGTCCGTATCGTAATGATTCAAAACCTGAATCGGGTACTGCTTAAATGCTTCATCATATCTTTCTATGATACTTCTTCTTCGATGCAAAATTTCCGGATAACGTTTCAATTGTGACAGGCCGATGGCCGCTGTAATATCTGTCATATTGCATTTGAAATAAGGTGCAATCACATCATATTCCCAGGCTCCGGCTCTTGTTTTTTCCAATGCATCTTTAGACTGTCCATGGAGGGAGAGCAGCATAAATTCTTTATAGAGTTCTTCTCCGTCTATCCCCGCCTGTTCGATCTGCTCTGACCATACAAGGGCACCGCCCTCCGCTGTCGTCAGATTTTTCACGGCATGAAAAGAATAACAGGTAAAGTCTGCGATCTGGCCGCACATCTTCTGTTCGTGTGATGCCCCAAATGCATGTGCCGCATCCGCCATAACCAGTATTCTGCCCAGTTTTTTCTGCCGTTCGCAGCCTGCATGAAAAAGTGCTCTTTTCTCTTCTGCTATTTTAAAAATCTCATCGTACTTGCTATACACAATTCCTGCAAGATCTACACAAATAACCGCTTTTGTTCGCTCCGTAACAGCTTCTCTCACCTTCTGCGGATCCATTTCATAGGAATCCGGCAAAGTATCCACAAGGATCGGCACAGCCCCTGTATGGCAAATTGCACTACAGGTTGCTGTGTAAGTATATGCAGTTGTGATCACTTCATCTCCAGCACCGATTCCCATTGCACGAAGTACCATTTCCATACATGCTGTTGCAGAGTTCAGACAGACTGCCCGTTTTGTTCCAACATATTCTGCAATTTGTTTTTCAAATTCCTTGGTCCTTGGTCCGGTTGTGATCCATCCGCTTCGCAAAGCTCTGGCGACTTCCTGTATTTCTTCCTCTTTAATGTCCGGCGGCGAAAACGGTACATTTATCTTGTTGCTCATCATTTACCGCGCTGTCCTTTCTCACAATTCTTTATTGTGCGATTTCTGAATCCGAAAATGTTTCCCCGGCTTTTACTGCAGCAATTGCTGTCTGAATCGCTGCCACTGAATTCTGATCCGGCTGTGTGACATACAGTGGTGTTCCCACCATGGAAAAGCACTCTTGTGTATCTCCCATTCCTTCTGCAGACATCGATTTGATATTCCATGCTCCGCCTTCTGAAAGCTGATTTTTAACCAATGTCTGAATCTGCTCTGTTGACATATTTGTATCTACATTTCCACTGACACTGTTAAGCAGACCATTCGCTCCGGTCAAAATTGCCGGTGAAATTGCTTTCTTAATCATCGCTGTGATCACAGCCTGCTGATTTCTTCCACGCTGGAAATCACCGCCATCCACATTTTGCCGTTCTCTTGCAAATGCCAGTGCCTGTTCTCCATTGAAATGATTTTCTCCCTGGATTACATTCATAACCAGTCCACTGTCATCACTTGTTGTAAATGCCTGTTCTGAGATCACATCGATTCCACCAAGTGCATCCACCATTTCTACCAGAGACGTAAAGTTCACTCTTGCATAAAACTCAATGCTTGTATTATACAACTGCCCCAGCGTAGACATGGACGCATCCACTCCATAAATTCCGGCATGTGTCAATTTATCCCGCATATCTCCGGAAATTCCCGGAATCTGCACATAGTAATCTCTCGGAGTTGTCACCAGAAGTACCTGATGTGTATTTGGATTGACAACTGCCAGAATATTCACATCACTTCTGCTGTTCGTTTCAATCGCACCGTACACGTCAATTCCACTGATGTACACGGTAAATGTCTCATCTTTTACCTCTACCTGCGCTGCTTTATTTTCTACCTTCGATTTCACTTCATATGTATAGATGACTTTAAAGTTTTCCTGTTCCTCGCCAAGCCCTTCTTCCAACATCTGGCTGTATGCATCATTGTAGATAATTGCCTGAACTTCGCCGTTGTGAAGTGCTGCTGCCTGTTCTGCAACGGATCCATACTCCACGGCCGCAATCTGGCTTCCCAGTTTCTCATTGATATTTGCAACTGCTGCCTCCACATCCGAACGCTGCAATGCGTACTGCACACCAAACTGATACGATGCTGCATCTTCCAGTTTTTCAGCCGGATCCGATTCCTTGACCGCTACCACCATTTTCGTGACTTTCGTATCTCCGCCACTGATATTTTCAATTACATTTGTTGTCTTAAAAATATAATAGGATCCGAAAATCAGCCCAATGCTTAATAAAATACTGATTACTTTTCCCGCAATTCCCTTCTTTTTAGAAAGAAGCTGTGTGGATACCACGCATACAAAGAAAAGCAGAAGTACCAGTCCGATTATTGTGACATATTTTGCCGGCAATAAATTCATAAGCCACAGCGCTACAAAAAACACTGCCGATGCGATCAGTTGTACTGCACATATGCATAATCCTATTTTTCTGCTGATATAATTCATTTTTCTTTCCTCTCATTTTGCATTTTATTCCCAGACAAATTCCGTCTCCCAAACATCTACGCCTGAATCCTCAAACACTTGTTTTAATCGTTCCCGCAGTGCTTCTTTGGTAACGCCTCTTTTCAGAATAACCTGAAGAAATCCTCCGCCGCCTGCACCGGAAATAAACCTTCCATCGATCATGTCCTCGCAGGACTCAAAGATCTGATCAATACAGGTATTGGTAGATCCCTGATCCAGCAGCTTTGATACTTCCCAGTGTTCATTCAATAACTTTGCGAATGCATCGATATTTCCCTGTTCCAATTCAAATCGCATCAGCACTGCCAGGCGTTTCATTTCTTTTAAAGCCTCGATCGATTCTCTTCTTCCGCCGATATAATTTCCAACAACTTCTCTGAGCAAGTTTCTTGCCAGACGCCTCTGTCCCGTATAGACCAGTACAAATCTCTCCTGCAGTTCTTTTTTGGTGTCCTGATCCAATTCCAGATAAGTCACATGTAATTTCTGTCGGATCCCCGGACGTGAAGTAATATATTTTACTCCCGGAGTCAGGCCGCCAACCTGATCCTGCCATCCGCCGCCGGTACTCATAATCTGTTCCATATTCAAGACCAGTTCATACACCTGGCTGTCTGACCAGCTTTGCCCCAGGAACTCTCCGATCGCTTTCACACAGGCCCCGGAAAGGATGCTGCTTGTTCCAAGTCCTGACCCCTTCGGTACATTACAAACTTTGGTGGACAGGTAAAAGCCCCCGCCCATTCTTTCCAAAATTTCTCTCAGCTCTGCATGTCCATCAAGCGGAATCACTCCACAGGCGATCAAAGCTGCTTTATGCAGCGCAAATGAATCATATGGGTTATGGCAGTCTTGAATTTCTTCCACTGTTTCCGCTTTTCCATATGCATAAAAGTCCAGACTTGCAAATTCAATTCGATATTCCGGGATCTTTTTTATTTCCACCTCAATTGGCTTTTCTCCTTTGAGTAAAATCGGTGCATTTAAAACTACTCCTCCGTTTTCATTGCAGTATGGCGGAGTATCCGTCCAGCCGCCGCCCCAGTTTACCCGGACCGGAAGTTTTATCTGTACTACTTCTTTTGCGATCTTATAGTCTGCCGCATGACGAATAAAACTTTTCTGAAACAACATCTTCTGTATTTCTGAAAAACATTTTTGTTCCACCAGATCATATGAAGCACCATGAAATGTGACTGACTGATATTTCATGGAGCGTGAAATTGCATAGAGCACTCTGATTTTCTCTGAAAATTCCATATGATCTGCTTTTTCCATCAAAATTTCATACTGCTTTTCATTCAATTCTTCTTCACCGAAGATTTTCAATGCCGCGATATAATTTTCTCCGCCTTTTAGTGCCTTTAAAAAGCGTTCAATCAGGATTCTGTTTTCCAGTTCTTCATTCCATTCTACAAAATGTGCAGTATCCCCCTGTGCAAAAGATTCACACAAGCTATATCGTTTTCTTGCCTTCCATGCACAAACTTCCTCTTCGTCTGCCTCTTTGCAGCTCATCTTCCACAAAAGCAGCGCTTCCTCAGCTGCCTGATCTTGTGCAGGATGTGCAGAGTAAAGCTTTGCATTCCAAAGAGAATGATCCTGTGTATCCCAAAGATCATCTATACATAACCCGTTATCTTCTAAAAACGTCTGCAGTGTCCCTTTTAAAAATCCTGCGTTTTCTTCCAGGGTCTTTTTCGGATTATCCGTCACTGCATACGTACGCACAAGATATGCGTTTTGCTCTTTCAGACGGATTCCATGCCACACGGTGTCTTCCGGCACAGTCATATCCTGCAGGATCATCTGGGATACGATTGCCCCCCTTTTTACGACCGTACTGCCTGCAAGCCAGCTACTCTCAATATAACATCCGTCTTCCAATACCACGTCTTTTTCCAGCAACCCGTCATGGATGGCGCTTTCCATTCTCTGTGTATTGGTAAATACGTTGGGTCTCCAGTCCAGAAATTCATAATCATTGATCTCTTCTGTCAATAATTTCAGAAGTTCTGTTGTTGTTCCAAAATGAATAAACTCTGCCGGCGACAGGCACACCAATTTCATCTGGAATTTACAAAGTGTTTCCCAGATTTTTTTTCTGCATGCCATCAGCTCTTCGCAGTAAGTTCCTTCCGGCTGCTCATTATAATACTGTTCCAGTGTGGAATCTGACGCAAGAGGATATAAAAAATCCCCATAAAAACTAATTCTTGACTGTTCATTGACGAACATCTGATATTTTTTTTCATTTACCTCTCCGTGGTCTGAGATCAATGAAAATAATGCCGATACAAGATTTGCATCACACAAAACTGCGCCTGTATCCAAATCTACATTTCCCTGATCATTGACAGCGCCTAAGTTCAAAAGTGTATCGAGAGGTTGTTTATGTAAAAATTTTTTGACGTGATCCGTTCCGTCGTTTAAGAATACGCCGTGATCTTTCCCAATCTCAGCCGGTGATTTCATAGAAATAGCTGCAGCACCTGAAAACTGTGCATCAATCTGCAGCGGATTGAACAACAGCAACACATCTCCGGAAAGCACCAGCATCCCCTCCTTAAATCTGGACGGGACTCCTGACATTCCGATCAGAAATTCATCAAATAGCGTAGATCCTCTTCCATCCGGCAGTTCCCTTGGCACCGGAGAGAATAATTTTCCACATACGGAATACTGCGGAACACGTTTGCTGTCTCCGCCGGAATGTATCACAAGAATTCTCTTTCCATGAAAATCCCCCAAAAATCCTTCCCGCTCAGAAAGTGTCCGCAAAACATGCAGCGTTGCGCCGCCGGAACCAATCCGTTTTCCATCCGGATCTGGAATTACCAGAAATTTTGTGGCGTCTGGCAGCACACCTTTTTCACTTCTATATTCTATCTGCTTTTGAAATGCCTTTCCCTGCTCTTCATTGGACGCTGTCAGGACAATATAATCCCACTTCGGAAAACTTTTTTTCAAAATGCTTCTTTGATAATCTTCCCAGGCATCCAGATAGCTTTGCCTCAAAAACAGATTTTTTAATCTTCGATATTTGTTCATCTGATTTTGCATTTATTTTGCTCCTTTTCCTCCGAACACTCCAAACACTGTCTTTAACAAAATCTTCATATCCAACCCCAATGACCAGTTGTCTATATATTCCAGATCAAGCGCCAGGACTTCTTCAAAATCTGTAATGTCACTGCGGCCTGTGGCCTGCCACATTCCCGTGATCCCCGGACGGATACTGAGTCTTCTTTTATAAAATGTTTCATACTGCTCGAATTCATCCAGAGTTGGCGGCCTTGTTCCAATCAGGCTCATATCCCCTTTCAACACATTCCAAAACTGTGGAAGCTCATCAATGCTTGTTTTTCGGATAAACTTCCCAACTTTTGTAATACGCGGATCATTTTCAAGCTTAAACATCAGGCCTTTCATTTCGTTCTGTGCCATCAGTTCCTTTTTTCGTTCTTCTGCATCTTTATACATAGATCGAAACTTATACATCTTAAACTTTCTTCCGTTCAGTCCTACCCGCACCTGTGAAAATATAAGCGGCCCCGGTGATTCCAGAAGCAAAACCGGAGCAAGAAATATCAACACAACTCCAGTGACAGCAAGTCCGACGATTGCTCCTGCAATATCCATCATCCGCTTAATGACTCTCATTTTCAGACTGGAAACGCTCTCTTTGAATGTGATCACATAATAATCCCCAAAAGCTCTTAACTCTTTGGATTTGCATTTTAAATTCACATCATAAATCTGAAGATTCAAATTCACAGCAATTCCGATTGCCTCATACTGTTCGATTGCCTTGGCAACATGAGTCCCTTCCGAATAGGGAATATGAATGAAGATTTCATCCACAACTCTTTGAGTGACACAGTCATACATATTGTTATAATTTCCCAGAATCGGAATGCCACAGCATTCTGTTCCGACTGCCGTGTCCGGCACGTCCAGCAGGATCAGGCCTTTTAAAAGATAGTTCCACATCTCGTCCATGCCAAGACGTTTTTTTATTTCCTCTACATTTTCAGCCATTGTCAAGATGACCAGACGCTTTGTATTGATACTTTTTTTTGCAACATGCAATAAAAACCCTTTGTAAATACTTCTAAATACAAAAACAAGAGTAATCGCAAAAAAGTAAAATAAGAAAAAAGCGATTCTCGAAATTTCGGATGCAATTTTAAAACAAAACATACTTGCAATCAAAAGTGCTGTATATTGTGTCACCTTAGCTATTACTTCCACTAGCTCTTCCCATGGTCCTCGTTTGAAAAAATCCTGTTTTGAATTTTTAAAAAAAGCCAGCAACAAATAAAGCAAGATCATGTACAATATTGCGGTAGACAATTCTATGTCAATGTTCTCATACCAGAACCTACGATTTCTGATATAATTTGCGCTTAAAAAGCTAATCATGATTCCTGCAATATCAAAAAGCGATAACACTACAACCTGTATCTTATATTCTTTCTGTTCCATCATATTCCATTCCCCTGAAAATCCCTCTCAAAAAACAAAAAAGACACTTGAATCGACAATGCTCATGTCAATTCAAGTGTCTTTCTGGTAACGCAAATAAGACCTCTGTATTCAGAGATCTCAACAAAGTCAGAGTGGTATACCCCCCCCCCTAAAATATGCAGTTTTTTACTTATTTTCAGATTATACTTCTGTATTTTTTGCATTTTTATACTACATTCCTTTGTCCTAATCTTTTACAACTATAATACATTTCTTAACATTTTTCAACATCTCTTTTACTTTTTCCATTTTGTTGTCCCTGTAACGCAGGCAAAGCGTGCAGATATTCTACACGCTTTGCCTGATTTCTGTTGGTTATTGTGTTTTATTTCCCAGTATCACTTCCACCGTCTGTTCTTTGTATTCTCCCCCCTCCTGAGGTACCTGAAGGGTCAGTGTCACAGTTTCCCCCTTCTTATAATACTGCAGCTGTTCCTGCAAAGAATCCATACTGTCAATTGTAATTCCATTGAATCCAACGATGATGCTTCCCTTTGTGATTCCTGCATTCTCTGCGCCTCCTCTGCGGGATACTTCTGAAATATAAACGCCTGTCGGCATTCCATAACGCTGAGAATCCGCTTCTTCCACATCCAGACCTGTAATTCCAAGATATCCTCTTTCCGCTTCTGAAACTTTGGTTTTCGTCTCCTGGTTCATCAGATTCGTGATAATATCTGACACATCGGAAATCGGAATCGCATATCCAATCCCTTCTACATCACTGCCGATCAGTTTTGCCGAATTAATCCCGATCACTTCTCCATTGGCATTCACAAGCGCACCGCCACTGTTTCCTGGATTGATCGCCGCATCTGTCTGGATCAGTTTCACATCTGAAGATTCAGTTGTCTGTCCTGTTGCAGCATCTGTTGTACGGCTCTCCCGATCTTTTGCACTGATCACTCCTGTCGTCACAGACTGACCGTATCCCAGTGCATTTCCAATTGCGATTGCCGGCTCTCCGACTTTTAGCTGGGTAGAATCACCAAGGGTTGCCACTGCGATTTTATCCATCGTCTCATCTGAAATATTATCCAGCTGTACTGCGATCACGGCGAGATCATGTGCCGGATCTGTTCCTTTGATATCTGCCTCCACACTGCTCTGATCATCAAACGTCACTGTCAGCTGACTGCTGTCTGCAACCACATGATTATTTGTCACGATCAAAAGTTCTGAATCCGTCTGCTCAATGATAATCCCGGTTCCCGCACTTGTCACTTCCTGCTGCGAAGTTCCTCCAAAGAAGCTCTGCACCTGTTGCACACTCATATTGGTAATGGATACAATGGATGGCATCACGGATTCTACGACATTGGAAACATCGGATGTGATCACACTGGAGGTTTTGGACAGGGATGCTTTATTCTGTGTTGTATTTGAAACCTCTTTGGTTGTTTTTTGTTCCAATCCCAATACTTTGC
>ERZ1106969.393-NODE-393-length-47078-cov-100.037173_pt1 | contig 47078 bp, 47 predicted proteins | sample MGYA00403685_ERZ1106969 | MGnify/ENA primary metagenome ERZ1106969 (study PRJEB35170, sample SAMEA104062416) | human gut metagenome | biome: human gut; feature: human-associated habitat; material: faeces | place: Denmark | collected 2012-05-18 ... | reverse complement strand
TAGAGCAACAGCCTTCTAAGCTGTGGGTCTTGGGTTCGAATCCCAACGGAATCACTTTCAACCCATGCGAGTCACAAGGAGGATTTCAGCAATGAGATTCTCCTTTCCGTTTATAATCAGCCACTTGTTAGCTAAATGGCACATTTAGAGGAGTTTATGCTAAATGTTTAACCTGCGGCTAACAGGACATAACGGGAAGTGAAAATACCTGTCAGGAACGGAATGTGTTACCAAAATGTGTTACCAGTCCCTTGAAATGTGTTACCACTTTTATGTTTTTCCTTCCCCCAGTGACCCAAAGTCGCTTAAAGACAAAAGTTATGTTAAATCAAAAAGTGGCTGTCATTTTTGACAGAAAGAAAGTTGCTGAGAAGCGCGGTAGCGGAAAAGTAGAATTAAGAATCTACATTAGCCGAAAGGAGCGGAAGTACATTTCGTTTGGAGATGTAGCCGCCAATGAATGGGAAAAGTTCGCCAAATCCCCTAAGGTAGTTATGGAGAGGCAGCGATGTGAGCAGATTCTCGCTGCAATGAATCTTTTGGGAGAGGAATTGACGATTCAGAGATTTGACTCCTTTTATTATGGCTGTGGTACCGTTGAGATACCACGAAAGTTGACTTCACATTATCCGAAAGCCAAGCCTGCGCTTGATTTCATCCAATACATGAAAGAATGTATTGACAATGAAGACATACAGGAAGGCACCAGAAAGCATAAAATATGTACATGGGAAGCTATCAAACGATTTGGTCACATCAAGACAGTAGATGACTTGACAAAGAAAAACCTCGTGGCCTTTGATCAGTGGCTTCATGACGGAACACGAGGAGACGTTGCTATACATACCTATCATAAGCATCTACACATCTACACCCATAGGCTATATATTGAAGAGAAAATCCCCATTGATCCATACAGTCAGGTGAAATTCAAGCGCGGTAAATGTAATGAACGAGAACCCCTCACGGAAAAAGAATTGCTGAAAATGCGCAATATGAAGCTGGATGGAAAGATGGAGAAAGTGCGGGACCTTTTTGTCTTTGCTGCCTATACGGGACTTGCCTACTGTGATGTTCGGGCTTTTGACTTCGATAAGATGACGGAACAGGAGGGAAACATGGTTTATATCGACGGCAGCAGGATTAAGACTGGTTCTAAATTCTTCACCCCAATACTCAGACCAGCCATGGACGTGTTGAAGAAGTATCACTTCTGCCTGCCAAAACTTTCCAATCAAAAAGCAAACGACTACCTCCATCTGATAGAGGCTGCACTGGGATTAAACAAGCGGCTGACCTTCCATGTGGCCCGCCATTCTTTTGCCACCCTTGCCCTCGCCCATGATGTCCCTATCGAGAATGTCTCACGGATGCTGGGCCATCAGAATATCCGTACCACGCAAATCTATGCAAAGGTGCTGAAGACAACGGTCGAACGTCATGCCGTGAGCCTTCAAAAAGCCATCAAGTAATTTCAGACCAGCTTCACGAGACCATATCTCCTATTTCAGAGGTATGGTCTTATTGTTTTCTATTTTTCAGCAAGTCGGAAGTTACTACATAGATAAAGCTAACCATATAGAATATCACCTTGAATATTCCTACAATGCACCATCCTATCAAACGCAGGATGGCTGACAACAGCATATATGTAAAGATAAAAACCTGCATAGCTCCATTACCTATTAATTCACCCAAAGATACGAAAAAATATCGAGACGGGCAAGTATTCTTATATGTATTTTATTGACATTCAATTACTTAAACATGAAATCACGAAATAATAGAGATATGTAATCCCGAAGACCATAATAGGTAATTTCACATATTTAGTATTTTATGACATACCGAAAAGAGTAAGACGTGATGATTTAATTTCATGATTATAAAATATGATGCCGCCAGTAGCTTCCTTAAGCTATTTCTTCCTAATTTTGTTTTAAACAAGTCTGGATATAAGGCTACATTTCCCTTACGGAGTTTGTTTAGCAAGTTGTACTTTTGTGCGGACAAAACTGCGTTTCGACCTTCAAAAGTACCTAGCCAACCCCCTGCGGAAGTTGGGAAAATGTCCTCGCAATTCGGACATTTATAATGAGGAGAACATGGAACGAAAGATGAAAAGGCTTTGGATAAGGATATCCCCTTCCGAAGAACAGCTTATCAAGGAGAAAGCGGCTGGTTACCAGACGGTGAGCCGTATGATATGGGATGCCATCAAGCAGTTTGATGACCTGGGCACCAAGCGTAATCTTGCTGCCCTGAGGGAAATGATGGCGTTCTACCGTAAGTATCAGCAGGATTTGGCATGGATGGGCAGCAACTTTAACCAGATAGTGAAACGTGCCAACGAACTGGCCATTGCCGGTGAACTTTCCGTGCCCTTCTTTGAGCAAGTGCTGTTTCCGAGAATAGCAGAACTACATCACCTCCTTTCCGACATGAAACGGGAACAGCATCAGATTGCCAAGAAGTTGACAAGGTAAAAGCAGAAAACGGAATTTCCAGAAAACATTCATTTGTAAAATCACGAAAAGACAATGATAGCAACCATCCTTCCATCCAGCAGCACCTTCCATGCCGTGGAATATAACGAACGCAAGGTGGCAAAGGGAGTGGCCGAACTCCTCGAAATGAAAAATTTCGGTACTATTCTGCGAGAGGACCACACGCCTGAACAACTCCAAAAATACCTTACTAAATATTCAGCAGCCAATGAACGAATCCGCAACACGCAATTCCATGTCGCCATTTCCTGCCGTGGACATGAATACTCCCAAGAGCAGCTTTTGGATATTGCCCACCAGTATCTACACGAAATGGGCTATGATGATGAAGGTCAGCCCCTGCTCATCTATGCCCATCATGACACCGACAACAACCACCTGCACATCGTGACCAGTCGCGTGGATCCTAACGGGCATAAGATAAACCACTGCCATGAGCGCATCCGTTCACAGGAAGCCATCAATAAGATAATTGATGAGGATGAGCAGCTACGTGCCGACCTCTATCTAAAGGAAGCATTGGACTATCGCTTCGAGAGCCTTACCCAATTCCGTGCCATCATGCTGTCATCAGGCTATGATTGTTTCGAGAAAGAGAAGCATATTCATATTGTTCGTGGTGGCCGTACATGGGCAAGGCTTAGTAAAGAGGACCTGGTGGGCCTTTTTCAGAAAGTAGGCAATGAGAAGGATGGGAAACGCAGAAGACAACTTCGCGCAATCCTGCGAAAATACCATAATATCGCCTCCTGTCGTGCGGAACTGGCCGATATGATGAAACGGAAATTCGGTATAAACCTTGTCTTCTTCGGGTCCAAAGACAAGCCCTATGGCTACATGCTCGTTGACCATCACCAGCGGACGGTCTATCAGGGTGGAACGGTCCTTCCCGTCAAGCACCTTCACCACTTCATGAGTGATGAGGAACGGATTGACAGGATTGAGCAGGCGGTAGATGCCATGCTCGACGAGCATCCACAGATGATAACATATGAGCTGAACCGTATGCTGTGGAGGCAATATGGCACACGGGTTTCTAAAGGGACATTCAAGCTGTTTAATGGCAAGAAGGTCGAGCTGAGCGATACCATTAAGAATACGCTTCGCTTCAACTATATGCTCCGTTCCGTCCAGGCGTTCTCTCCACAGACTGAAAATGAACGAATGTTACTGTCTGCCATCTGGAAGATAGACGACCCCTCTCTTATTTTTCTGGGTAACACCAAGAAGTCCTGTCATGCCACGATTACCGATTTGCAAACAATCGTAGATTCTATGGAAACAACAGATGTCGAGGATATGTTGCACAAGCTGAACATCGGCCTGTTCCATGTGAATGACCGGCATTATTGTGTGGACTTCCGGCGTAAGGTTGTCTTCTGTATGGAAGACGAAGAACTTGACTTTAACTTTTTCCATACCCTGTGGTTCCGTGATGCCTTTGTGAAACTCCCCAAGCAGGAGATTTCCTCACAACCCCTGTCGCAACATACCTCTATCGTCCGATCTCTTCTAGGGCAGCATGTCTCTCCTTTCGACCGCAATGCAGAATGGGAAGTGGGAGGCTATGACGGAGAGATTGACGATGAGCGGAAACTAAAGCGATAGCACACTTTGGTGATTCATGTATAGTTAAATAACTTTAAGAGGGAATTATACAGAGGAAGTCGCATTTGCACCTCATAGCCTCTTACTTTCCGCGATGTATTTTTCTGTCCCATAACAGGCTGTCATTAAGTAAATCCGCCTGTGTTAAAAGAGAAAAACATCATTTGGAAGGATAGTCCAAAAACTGTATATTTGCCCTTGATTTCACGATAACCGTATCTTGTCTGTTCAGCATTTTATGGTATCGTGACTTGCCCATATCTGTTTCTGGGGCCCAACTCCAACCTATAATCGGCCTATCAAAAATGGAGTTTGTTATTACACATTATTATATTAATAACAGCTCCGAATGACAGCAAACAGAATCATCACCTTTGCCAATCAGAAGGGCGGCGTCGGAAAGACGACGCTCTGCACGCTATTTGCCGAATACCTATCGGCCAAAGGAGAGCCTGTGCGTGTACTGGACTGTGATTTACAGCAGACCATCTACACCAAGCGGAATGAGGACACAAGGAAATATCCCGGTAATGCCATGCCCTTTGAGGTGCAGCCTGTTGAAATCACCATCCCCCAGAATGTCAAGATTCTCATGGACAGTATCAGAAACAGCAAGGAACGGATAGGAAATGTCCTGATAGACGCTCCCGGCAATCTCTCCCAGCAAGGGCTGGTACCGATCTTTGCCATGAGCGAATACATCATCTGCCCCTTCCAATTTGAGTCCTCGTCCATCAACTCTACAGCCACCTTCGTCGGCTTCATCCTCAAACTTCAGAAGATGATTCCTCAGATGCGTACCCACATGGTGTTCGTGGTGAACAGATGGATGAAGACCTATGGCAAGAAACCAGAGTGGGAGCTGTGGAACAAGACGGAAGACCATCTAGGGCATTTCGGGCTGGTGGCTCCGCGCATCGAACAAAAGGCCGAAATGCAGCGGTACAACACCATGGAACTGATGCCGCCTATTGTCCCTATCGTCACCCCGGCCTTTGAAGTCATCTATAATCACATATTTAAGCCAAATGGGAATAATGAAAAATAGCGGTCATACGATAAGTAGCATGGACGACCTGCTGAATCTGCCGGACATCGGCGGCATCGTGCAGGAGTTGAGAGATGAGAATGTAGTTGCTTCCGGGAATGGCAAGACCATGGAAGATAAACAATATACAAGCAATCATCTCTGGCAGCTCTTTCTGAAAAATGCAGGGCGATACGACTACAGGGTGAAGAAAGGCAACAGAAGAAACTATGAGATAGACAATGACCTTGTGGACATCCTGAGAATTTGCAATATCAACCAAATGTCCATCAGCGACATCATCAATGCTGCCCTGCGTGCCTTCCTTCAATATAACAGGCCGCAGCTGGCGCAATATGCCCGTAACATCAATTATCTTGCAGACACAACGCAACATGAGACACTTTCAGAAGATTAAATGGACGGAGGACATGCTGTCGGAACTGAAAAGCCACTATACGACGGAGACCAACGAAGCCCTTGCCAAGAGACTGGGCATATGCAGCAAGACACTCGTTCTCAAAGCCCGTTCCCTTGGATTGGTCAAGAAGCCGGTACGCACCAATAAGATTGCCATAGAAATGGTGAGCCGGCTCTATGAGGATCATTCCCTTTCCGAGTTGGCAAGGCTGGCTGGCATATCTCTCAGAACCGTATCACGGGTGGTCAAGGCCCTGCATCTTCAGCGTACACCGCAGATGGAACAGCAGATACGCTCACGGCGCAGAAAGGAACTGATACGTCGGGAACGGGCGCACGTCTTATATGGCTTGCCGCAAAAGACGAACATCAAGGTGGTAAGCAACAAGCCGAGAATCGCACTCCGCAGCAAACTCAAAGCAAGGGGCTATATCGTGTTCGCAGGTTCCAACACCATCTATTACCGCGAGCAGCAGAAACGGTGTCTGATACGGGAACGGAACGGCAGGAAACTCGGACTGCGTTTTGAGCCTTTCAATACCGACAGTGGTCATGGCTTCACCCCGACAGGCGCATGAACATCCGGCAAAAATCCTTCTGTTCCGTAGGATTTTGGCATATGATAGCCTCATTGTCATAAGCGGATAAAGGCATGACAAGGACAATTAAAAGAACGCGCTTACCTTTGTGCGGAAATAAGAACAACAAGGCAGACACGATGTTTAGAATATACGTTTATACTGTGCTGGCATGCTACATTCTTTATTACTGTGGCACATTGCTCTACGACCTTTACATCAGGAGGGTTGGGGAGAAAGCTGATATTTCACAGGATGAGGAGGCGATAGACATAACGGACGAGCTGGAGAGCTTTCAGCCTATCATTGTCAAACGCCCGCCACCAGTGAAGAAGCGGACTATCATGGTTCTGCGTGCCGAGATGATGATGACCGGCGGCATCGAGACAGACCAGCTCGTTCCTCAGATTTCGGATTTCTCTACCCAAGGCAGACTGGCGGAACTGGGACAGATGGTCGAACTGTGGGCGGAAGACTGATACTCAGTCCTCTGTAAGACAGCCCCTCCATATCTTTATCTTTAATTGGATGACTTTTGGCTTTAACCTCATTTCACTTACGGCTTTAACATGGAACGGAAGTTTGACTTAAACAAAAGATTCTATGGCTCATTTCGTAGAAAAGACAAAGGCAGAAGTGACAAAGGTATGCGCTTGTGCCAAGTGTAGTGCTATCAAGGCGGCTGTCGCCGTCGGTGTTTTCTTTCTCAGCGCAGTCCCGGCCGTGGCCAGTAGCAAGGGTGCCGGCGGTTTTACCAAGGCCACCACCGAGATTGCATCCTATCAGACTCCTGTGAGCAACCTTATGAAGGCCATCGCTGCCGTCATCGTACTCGTGGGTGCGTTCAATGTCTATTTCAAGATGCAGAACGGTGATCAGGACGTGAAGAAGACTATCATGCTGACCATCGGCGGCTGTGTGGCGTTCATCGCCATGTCTGAGGCCCTGCCGTTGTTCTTCAAGTAACATCCGGAGCGGAGGTTATGAGGATTATTCCCTGATTCCGCTCCTTCACACTGAAATAAAATGGAAGACTTCTATCCGATATTCAAGGGACTTCAGAAGCCGCTGGAGTTCATGGGCATACGAGGACGTTTCCTGACCTTTGCGGCCCTGGCCATCGGTATGGCGTTCATCGGTTTCATCATCTTCTCTATTGCCTTGGGAAAACTGGCAGGTTTCATCGCCATGATAATCCTCGCTCTCATCGGACTGGCGATCATCTATATAAGACAGCGCAACGGTCTTCATTCCAAGCGGAGAGACCACGGCATTTATATCGTTCACCATCTGTTCAATCACTGACATGGCACAGAAGAAAAAGATTTTCGACGGTCTGTTTTCCCAACTTCAGGACATCAGGGACGAGAAAGGAAAGCAACTCAATACGGTACTGTGGTCGAAGAACGGCGAATGTTCCGTCATCTTCGAGATAGAGAATCCCGTGCAGCAATACAGTACGGATGCCGCTCTGTATGCCTTGTTTCAGGATGTGATGGCCAATATCGTAAAGACATTGGGCGAAGGATATGCCCTGCAAAAGCAGGATGTGTTCTGTAAACAACAGTATCATCATGAGGTAGCAGACAGTATGGAGTTTCTCTCCATGAGCTATTTCAACTACTTCGAGGGGCGGGAATACACAGACATCCGCACCTTTCTCATCGTCACGCAGGAATGTGCGCACAGTGCGTTCGTCAAATACGATTCGAAGAGATGGATGGACTTTCATGTAAAGGTGAGCAAGGTAGCTGACATCCTCAAGGAGAAGAATATTGCTCATCGCAAACTAGACAAGGAAGAGGTAAACGAATACCTGCATCGTTTCATGGCGTTCCAGTTCAAGGAAGGACCGTTCTGCGTGACTAATTTCAAGAGTGCGGATGACTGTCTGCGCATCGGTGACCGGGTCGTCAAATCCTTCCCTTTGGTGGATGTGGACGAGATAGACCTGCCATCTTTCGTGCGACCTTTTCTTACCGTCAATGTGGGTGGAACGTCTATCGCTACAGACCTGTTTTCGTTCCTGGCAGACATCCCCTATACGGATTGTGTCATCTACAATCAGGTGATACAGATACCAGCCCAACGGAAGCTCATGCGCAAACTACAGGGTAAGGCCAAACGGCACGGCTCCATGCCAGACCCCAGCAATAAGATTGCCAAGGCGGACATTGAGCAGTTGCTGAACCTGCTGGCTACGGACAGCAAACTGCTTGTAAACACGAACTTCAACATCATCGTCAGCTGTCCGCCGGATAGGGTAACGGCTGTCTCATCGTTCATCGAGACCAAACTCTACGACTGTGCCATCATGCCATCGAGGGCCGCCTACAACCAACTGGAACTGTTCATGTGCTCCTTTCCCGGCAATGCCTATACGTTCAACCCGGACTATGACCTGTTCCTTACGCTCTCGGACGCTGCCCTGTGCCTGTTCTTCAAGGAACATCTGAAGCACTCGGAACAGACACCCCTGACAACCTATTATACTGACCGGCAAGGGCTTCCCGTAGCCATTGACATCACGGGGAAAGAGGGAGCCGTGAAATATACAGACAACGCCAACTTCTTCTGTATCGGACCAAGCGGGAGCGGCAAGTCGTTCCACATGAACTCCGTAGTGCGACAGCTGTTGGAGCAGGACACGGATGTGGTGATGGTCGATACGGGGGATTCTTACGAGGGAATCTGTAACTATTTCCATGGCACGTATATCACCTATTCCAAGGAGCATCCAATCTCCATGAATCCGTTTAAGATAACCCAAGCGGAATATGCCCAGAATTTCGGGGAGAAAAAGAATTTCCTCAAATCACTCATCTTCCTGATATTCAAGGGAAGCGAACAGCCTTCAAAGATTGAGGATGCCGTCATCAATCAGACCCTCGTGGAATATTACGAGGCTTACTTTCATCCTTTTGACAGGTTCACGGAAGCCGAGCGTGAGAAACTGCGCAAGCGGCTCCTGCTGGAGGACAAGAAGAACGGTGTCTATGAGAAGTACGAGCAGCAGATGGAGGAACGGTACAAGGAGGATTTAAGGAATACATCGGTGAACATGGCCGTGAACGATGAACCGCTGGATTTCGAGTTGACCGAGCAGGAGAAGGAACACCACGCCAAGGTACAGCGGCAGGTGGAGAAACTGCATCAGCTGGTCGGGGACAAGGCGGCAACGGACGGCGAGAAGACAGCTGCGAACCGCCAACTGATACGCCTGATGTCGGAACTGGTGGAAGGGCGATACCTTCAGCGCATAGAACAGAAGATTGACAGGATGGAAGACCGGCGGAAAAAAATGCGGGTCAGAGCCTTGTCCTTCAATACTTATTATGAATTTTCCATGGAACGCATACCGCAACTGATGGCCGACAAGAAGATTGTGTTTGATATTGACAACTTCGCGGCCATTCTCGAACAGTTCTATCGGGGCGGCGAACTGGAGCATACGCTCAACAATGACCTCGAACAGTCGCTGTTTGAGGAGCAGTTCATCGTCTTTGAGATTGACAAGATAAAGGATGACCCGTTGCTGTTCCCTATCGTCGTGCTGATTATCATGGATGTCTTTCTCCAGAAAATGCGTATCAAGAAAGGACGCAAAGCACTCATCATTGAAGAAGCGTGGAAAGCGATAGCCTCTCCCACAATGGCAGAGTATATCAAGTATCTCTACAAGACGGTGAGGAAGTTTCACGGCATTGCCGGGGTAGTGACACAGGAACTGAATGACGTGATAGACTCTCCCATCGTCAAGGAGGCCATCATCAATAACTCGGACGTGAAAATCCTGCTCGACCAGTCAAAGTTCAAGGACCGGTACGATGACATTGCAGCCATCCTCGGCCTGACAGACATCCAACGCCGGCAGATATTCACCATCAACAGCCTGAACAACCATGAGCGGCGGAACTACTTCAAGGAGGTATGGATATGCCGTGGGCTGTACTCGGATGTCTATGGTGTGGAGGAACCGCCGGAATGTTATTGGGCTTACACCACGGAACGCACGGAGAAGGAGGCCCTGAAGATTTATACACGGCACTTCGGAGGTAATATCCAAAGGGCCATCACAGAGATAGAGAAGGACCGCAAGAAGGCTGGAATCAGAAAGTATCTGGACTTTGCACGGCAGGTTAATGAACATCAGAACATCATGAGCTTATGGAAAGAGTGAAAATTGTCATGTTGGCAGCTTTACTGACATACACCCTGTTTTCTCATGCAGCTTGGCGCGTGGTCATCGACAGGAACACGACGGCTGCCGTGGCAGCCAACGCTGCCTCCCAGAAACTCATAGAAGGCAAGCATAACAATCGGCTGGATTCGGTCAATGCGAAACAGCAGCGACTGATGCAGTACACTACTACCATGGCAACCATCAAGGAGCTGTATCAGCTGTCCATGCAGAACATAGCAGGGTTTGGGGAAGAGAGCAGGTATTATGCGGAGATGGTCTCACTTTCAGCAGACATCTTCAAGGACATCCCCGTAGTATTGAAGCAGCTGGGCAGGTCGCCGGGGAGAAACTATATCCTATGTCTCAATGAGATGACTGGCCTCGTGGCGGAAACGGAAGGGCTGGTGCATGACTTCGTGGATATTGTCAATAACGGCAAAGTCCGGAATCCGCTTTCCAATGCCAGAGCGGACGGTAAGAATGACGGTTATAACTTCCTTGACCGGTATGAGCGGCTGACCCTGGCCAACAGGATATACAGCCGGTTGCTGGAGATTCACTACAAACTGGAAGTGATGACCATGATGTGCCGCTACTGTAATGGCTGGCAGGATATGCTGATGGCCATTGACGTGGAGACATGGGCATCGTTCTTCACGGCAAAGAACAAGGTGGACAGACTGATTGATGACTGGAAGGGCTTGGGCGTATGAGAAAGGTTATTTTCACAGTTGTGTTCATGGCCATGCCGCTAATCTCCTATGCAGTTGACTTCGACATTCCGCACGATCCGGGCACCATAGAGGCACTCATCTCCCTGCATAAACTCATCAAAGGCGAGGAAGACAAGGCTTTGGCAAAAGTAACGGCGAGTTTCAGAGAACAGAGTGTCATCACCAAGGGTGCAGGGAAATTCAATGCCGTCAGAACGGTGCTGGACAGTAAGCTGGGCAACGGCTACTCGTATGTCATCCTTGCCGGTGCATTGGCTTCCACGGCCAACGACCTCTACCGGCTCATCAATGAGTATAGCAGATTTACCCAATCTACGTTCGGAAATACTTTTAAGAAACCGATAGTGGCGTGGTACTATGCGGAGGCGAACGTGGCGTGTGCCCGTGAACTGAAGATCATTAAGGCGTTGTATGCCATCATGACAGCCAGCGGAATGAATGTCATGAAGGCCTCGATGGACGAGAAGCTGCGGCTGGTCATGGAACTGAAATTGTGCATTGACAATATGCGGGCCATTATCGACAGTGCCAACGTATGGTGCAGCATCATCACCGTGGGAGGGTTCCGGTATGATTATATCTGGGATATTCTTAACAGTGAGGTGACGGATAAGATTGCGGAAGGTGTCATCACAAAATGGAAAGGCGTATGAAAAGAAGGTTATTGATCATGACGGTGCTGGCCCTGTCCTGTCTGAACGGCATGGCCCAGCATCCCGTACATGATGAACAGAAAGAAAAGCAATGGAGGTCGATGGAGAACGGGCCGTGGGACTTTTCCCCGGACTGGTTCTACTACTTCATGCACAAGAAATACAGCGGTGCAGAGACTTACTGGAAATGGGGGTTCCTGCATTCCGGATGGCGTGTACGCTTCAAGGAAGAGAAGTCCAACGTGAAGCGTATCATGCCGACGCGCATCACGGCCGAGGAAACGCAAAACCGGAAACAGAAGAAGGCGGAAGAGGAACGGGGCTACATGGAAGGACTATACAAGGAGGAAGTCGCTCGTGCCACCGACCGCAACGTGGATCTGGTCTATCCTGAGTTCAGGGATGACTTCATCAGGATGCAGCAGTCCATCAGCGAGGGGCTGGTCTATTGTCTGGAAAAAAGCAAGGGCAAGCTCCGGTATCAGGTTGACCAGTTGACGCGGCAGAATGAGCTGTTGTGCCGAAATATCGAATATATACATAAGACAGGTACGGGCTATGAGCTGGAAAATGCCAAAAGGCAGGAGGCATATATGGAATACAAGAAGGAAATGGAAACACTCGTGAGCCGTGTCGCCCATCTGGTGGGCATGGCGCAGAACTTCTATAAATGAAAAAGACATGATGACAGATTTAATGATGAACATAAGCGGCCTGTTCCTCACCATGGGATTGCCGGCTATTGACCAGAGTCTGGAAAAGCTGCTCGTGGCAATGGAGACATTCCCGAAGTCGGCCCTGCTGGGTGACACGGTAGGATATGCAAGGATGATCGGGCTTTGCCTGGCCCTCTGCGTGGGTTCGTATGAGTGTTGGATGATGATGCTGGGACGCAGGGCAATGGATGTGATGAAGCTGCTCCGTATCGTGGGGCTGTCGCTCTGCATCACATACAGCACGTGGATATGCAATCAGCTGGCTGCACCGGGGCGTGCGCTGGAAAATACGACACGGGAGATGGCCAAGAGCAAGAACAGGGAGGTGGCAGCACTGGAGCTGAAGGTGGCACAGAAACAGTCGGACTATCTGAAACGGCTGCGACAGGTGCAGGACAGCATTGAAACGGCCAAACAGGTGCAGACTATCGGTGAGGATGCACACTGGTGGGACAAGCTCATCTATAACATGGAGAATCTCGGTTCCACCATCAACAACTATGCCCAGCGTGCTACCGTGGCGGCAGAGACAAAGGTGTCGGAGTGGATCAACGACGTGATACGGTTCATCGGGGAGCTGATTTTCCAGATGTCGTACTACGGCATTCTTGTGGCCCAGCGTATCTTCATGACCATTCTGGTCACGTTCGCGCCCATCATGTTCGCCCTGTCCATCGTTCCACCTTGGCATAGTGCGTGGTCGCAGTGGATAGGCAAATACCTCTCCTTGTCACTGTGGGGATTCGTGACATATATGTGTCTGTACTACATCGACTTCATCCTGATGTATAACCTCGGTCAGGACATGGAGGCCTACGGCCATCTGTTGCAGGGACAGGTGAACTCATGGGGACAGATTGGCGCGCTCGGTATTCAGGGTATCGGTTCCAACTGCATGTATGCCATGGGAATGCTCGTCGGAGCATATGTCATCCGTTTCGTCCCGGAGGTGGCCTCATGGCTTATCCCCGGTGGTGTCAGTTCCAGTGCTGGTAGTGCAGCAGGTGGTGTTGTGGCAGGTGCCGTGGGCGGTACTGTCGGTGCGGGATTGTCAGGCGGCAGTTCCGCCGTGTCCGCAGCCACCCCTGTGGCTGGCTCTGTCCTGTCTGGAGCGGTCCACATGGGGGCAGCTGGTGTGGCAGGAGCAGTCAGCGGCGCAAGCGGTCAGTCGGATGGTGGTGCCGCTACCCTTGCCGGTGCCGTCGGAGGTGCGGCAAGAGGCATGGTACGGGAAGCTGGTCATCAAGTTTCGCAGTCTGGTGCGGCGAAGTCCGCATCCAAAGGATGGGATTCATTAAAAGATTCATACAACAGGGGAAAATAACGGAACAACTATGTTGATACAAAGCTTAGAACAAAAGACAAGGCTGGCATTGTTGACTGTCCTGCTGGCCGTCATCGGCAGTACCGTCGTCTGTGGCATCTGCATCTATCACTGCGCACGTCTGGTGTCGGAGGAACGGAGCCAAATCTACATCCTTGACGGGGACATTCCCTTTTTGGCGGAGCGCAGCCGACAGGAGGTAAACTTCGTGATGGAGGCCAAGGCACACATCCAGCTCTTCCACCAGTATTTCTTCAATCTGCCACCGGATGACGACTATATCAAGTGGACACTTTCCAAAGCGATGTATATGGCGGATGGAACGGCACTGAAGCAGAAACAGGCTATGGAGGAAAACGGTTTTTATTCGGACATCATCTCTTCGTCAGCTGTCTGCACCATCATCTGTGACTCTATCCAGCTGGATGAGCATACCCGGAAATTCAAGTATTTCGGGACACAAATCATCAAGCGAAGAAGCAGGGACATGAAACGGTCTCTCGTCACGGTAGGAAGTCTGGAGAACGTACCGCGCACGCAGAACAACCCTCATGGGTTGCTCATCACGAATTGGCGCACGCTGGAAAATAAAGACCTCGACAATTGAACGTATATGAAAAAGAAAATCAAAAAGACCAAGGAGAAGATGGATGCCGAGGTCATGGGGTGCATGGAGACCTTCATCCGGCAGCTATCCATGCGATGGAGAGTGAGTGAAAGGATAGAACAGGCCAACAGATGGGCAGATGCTCACCGGAAGCAGACAGTGTGTCTGACCATCGGTGCTTTAGTCCTGTCCATTGCCCTTCATCTATTGCTGACCTTATCAGCCCCTAAGCAAGGGGAAAACATGGTTGGCTCCATTGAGAGCGTGCAGCCGATGTTCACGGAGCTGCAGCGGATTCAGAAAGTCAAGGACTATCATCTGCGGCAGATGGATGGTCTGGCCCTACGGGGACAGCACATCAAAGAGGAGCTGGATTCGTTGGTGCATCTCCCCATCAAGACACATGGGGACTCTCTCCGTATAATCGCAAAATACAGACAACTGGAAATGATAGCGAAAAAATTAAAACAACAATAGCATGAAGGAATGGTTGGAAAAGGTGCTGACACACCTGAAACTAAAGAAAGCAGAGCCACAGCAGCCTGTTACGGGACAGGCGGGAGATGCGGCTTCTGAAAGTAAACCGGAACGGAAAGTAAAGGAACATGAGGATCAGTCTGCAACGCCACAGTCATGGCAGATAGATTGGAAGCAGCCCAAGTATCTGTTTCCGCTCGTGGTGCTCGTTCCCTTTCTTTTCTTTGGCTATGAAATCATCAACACTTTCGGTGGTTCTTCCGAACGGACGAAAGGTGTGGTCACGGACAGCATCAATATGTTACTGCCCGGAGCGGTCAATGAAGAGATGGAGGACAAAATGTCGGAAATGAACAAGAGGTTCAGCGAGGAGGACGCTGCCACGGCAGTAGGTGGTCTCGGTGAGGACGAGCAGCAGGGTGACACGCTGGGGAACGGCTATCAGGAGAATGAACTGGATGAGATTGACCGACAGAACGCCCTCAACCGACAAAAGCAGAAGGAGGTGGAGGACCTGCAACGCCGTATGGCTGAATCGCGTAGGCATATCAACTCCTATAATGAGGGGTCATTTTCTGGCTCCCATCCTTCCCGCCAGTTGGAAATGGATGACTATGCCAAGGAGATTGAGGCCATCCAACGGCGTAGCATGGCACGGCAGAAGGCTCTGGAACAGACGACAGGAAACGAAGAGCCGGCAGTAACAGGAAGTGCTGGCTTGCAGAAAGGCAGACCGTCCAAGCCCAAGGAGGAAAAGCCGGAAGTCGTGCGGAAGGTGATGGATGACAACGCAGGGAAGTTCAATACCGTCAGCGCCGCGGTAGAGGCGGAAACATCGCTCATCCGTGCAATGATTGACAAGACGACCAAGGCGCATGAAGGTACGCGGCTCCGCTTCAAACTGCTGGATGATGTGACACTTAAAGGGACAACGCTCAAAAAAGGCTCCTATCTCTATGGCACGGTAACAGGGTTCTCACAGCAGCGGGTGATGGCCACGATAACGAGCATACTTATCCGGGACAGGTTTATACGTGTCGGCCTGTCGGTGTATGATAATGATGGTATGGAGGGTTTCTATGTACCGGAATCGGCCTTCCGTAATTTGGTAAGGGATGTCAGGGCTAACGCCCTGCAGAGCAATATCAACTTTGACGGTGGCTATGGCAGTGAGCTGAGCGGCGAGGCTTTGGCTCTTCAGGCCTTACAGAATATGTATCAGAGTGCCACCAGTGCAGTGTCGGCCAACATCCGAAAGAACAAGGCACGCATCAAATACAACACCATCGTATATCTTGTGAATACAGGTGCTGAATAATCCATTCAACAAACAAATAACGGAGCTATGAGAAAATTTTTATTTATTTGTGCTGCCCTGTCAGCATTTTCTATCAGTGCCAGTGCGCAAAAGAAGTATCGCGAAATCCTGCCTGATACGGCCAAAGTGAGGTATGTCCGTTATCCCAAACCGGAAGACAGCTGTTTTTTTGACAGTAACAGGCGGAAGAATACCATCTTTGTGAATGAAGAGGTGACCACACATATCCTCATGCCGGAGAATATCAGGTTGGTGGACATCTCTACCAATAAGATCATAGGCAACCAGTGTACGGACAACATCGTGCGCATCAAGCCTGCCGGACGGATGTACGACAACGAACTGGCAGGGACGGTAACGGTCATCGGAGAGCGTCATATCGTGCAGTACAATGTTGTTTATACCACAGGACCTGCCAGGGCAAACTCTATCTATACCGTCGCGCAGGCAGAGATGGACAGGTATGAGAACCCGTCCGTTGCCATGCCGCAGAGGGGGATGGCAGCCTATGCATGGGCTATCTTCTCCATGCGTCCTAAATTCCATAATATTCATTCCAAGGCGTATGGCATCAAGGCGATGGTGAACAACATCTATTCCATCGGGGATTATTTCTTCATCGACTACTCGCTGTATAACTTGACCAAGGTGAAATATGACATCAGCGAAGTTCGGGTGATGCTGACGGACAAGAAGGAGCTGAAGGCGACGAACGCTCAGACCATCGAACTCTCGCCGGTCTTTGCACTGAACTCTTCCAAGAACTTTCAGAAAGCCTACCGCAATGTACTGGTATTGGACAAACTGACCTTCCCCGATGAGAAGGTGATGAAGATAGAGGTGGCGGAAAATCAGATTTCCGGCCGTGTCATCACGCTCGACATCAACTATAAAGACATCCTCCATGCGGATGGCTTTGATGAGAAGCTGACGCGATACTTGCCTTAGTCCTCCTATGAATTGTGAATTATGTATTATGAATTAAGCCTATGCCTGTAGAAGAGACACGGGAACAGCAGCAACTCTATAATACGTTCCGCAGCTGTATCTATCTGTTCCTGATAGTGGAACTGGTCATGAACATGCCCATCACGGCGGACAACCGGATGACGGGATTCATTCTTGAACTCATCGGAAGGTTCCATGTGTTCAACAGTGTGGGATCGTGTAAGGTGATGGAACTCATCTGCATGGCCATCACCTGTATCGGGACGCGACCGAGGAAGGCGTTGAAGTTCAATGTCAAGACGATGGTACTCTATCCCATAACAGTGGGTATTACGCTCATGGCTGCCTGTATCATGCTTCATGAGGGTGTCTGGGGTGGTATCATGTTGGGATTTCCTGCCAACCGTATACTCTATGCCCTTACTTCTATCGTGGGGACAATGTTGGTACATCAGGGCTTGGACGGTATCTCCCGATATTATAACTATAAGGTGGGTGAAGACCGCTTCAATTTTGAGAACGAGAGTTTCCAGCAGTCGGAGGAGTTGAATGACAACGACTATTCTGTGAACATCCCGATGATTTATTATTTCAAAGGACGGATGCATGAGGGGTGGATCAACATCATCAACCCGTTCCGTGGTACCATCGTACTAGGGACTCCCGGTTCTGGTAAGTCGTTCGGCATCATCGATCCGTTCATTCGGCAGCACGCTGCCAAGGGCTTTGCGCTGATGGTGTATGACTATAAATTTCCGACTTTGGGCGAGGAGGTGTTCTACCAGTATTGTAAAAACAAAAAGTTGGGCCGTCTGCCGGAGAACTGCGGATTCCATATCGTGAACTTTACCGATGTGGAGTATTCCAACCGTATCAATCCCATCCAGCGGAAGTACATCCCTGACATGGCAGCGGCTTCAGAGACGGCGGCCACTTTGCTGGAATCACTGAACAAGGGTAGCGAGAAGAAAGGAGGCTCGGAGGCTTTCTTCCAGAACTCGGCTATCAACTTCTTGTCGGCTATCATCTATTTCTTCGTGAACTTTCACCCTACGGGGTTCAAGAACGGCAAACAACTTACGCATTACATCCGGTACAAGGGCAAGAAACTGAAAATCGTCATGCGAAACTGGCACGACTACAACGCCATTGACAGCAAAGGCAATGTAGTGCTGGATTTCATCGATGAGATGAGTAATGATGTCTCCATTGATGAAGATGACATGCTCGTGGAGCTGAATGGCTTTTCCTATACGGACAGAGGGGGCAACAAGGTACGGATAACATCGTCATGGTATGAGGATGAGAACGGACAGGTGGCGGAGCCGGACACCATTACAGGGGAATACTCGGATATGCCCCATGTGCTGTGCTTCCTCAGCAAACAGTACAGTGACGTGTTCGACATCCTCATGCAGGACAAACGCATCATGTCGCTCATGGCTCCCTTCCAGTCCGCCTATACCAACAAGGCGATGGACCAGCTGGAAGGTATGGTGGGTACATTGCGTGTCCATGCGGCAAGGCTCGTCACACCGGAAGCCTACTGGATATTCTCCGGGGATGACTTCGACCTGAAGATTTCTGACCCGGAGCATCCTTCCTATCTCGTCATTGCCAATGACCCGGAGAAGGAGCAGATTGTAGGTGCGCTCAATGCGTTGGTGCTCAATCGTCTGGTGACACGTGTGAACAGCAAGGGGAACATTCCGGTATCCATCATCGTGGACGAGCTGCCGACACTGTACTTTCATAAGATTGACCGATTGATAGGCACGGCACGAAGCAACAAGGTGGCGGTGACACTGGGATTTCAGGAGCTGCCACAGCTCGAAGCGGACTATGGAAAGAACGGGATGCAGAAGATTATCACCACCTGCGGCAATATCTTCATGGGGGCTGCCCGTAACAAGGAGACGCTGGAATGGGCGCAGAATGACGTATTCGGCAAGGCGAAGCAGACTTCTAAATCCATCACCATTAACGACAGCAAAATCTCCACCTCCATCAGCGAGAAGATGGATTTCCTTGTTCCGGCAGCAAAGATAGCGGACATGGCTACAGGATGGTTGGCGGGACAGGCAGCACGTGACTTCACGCCCACGGAAAAGAGCATGATGACTGACTTTGATATCGAGAAATCCGAGGAGTTCAAAACGACCAAGTATTTCTGTAAGACGCATTTCGACATGGCGCAGATCAAGGCGGAGGAAGGCTGCTATACAGAACTACCGAAAATCTATCAGTTTGCCTCTCAAAAGGAGAAAGAAATCATGCTGCAAAGGAACTTCCACCGCATCAATGACGAGGTGGATGCCATGATAGCGGAGCTTCTGGGTAAGGAGGTCCCCAAATAGCCGATGACTGTTTGCCCCTTATGTAAAATAGGCTTGTCGGGCAGTGCGCTGAAAATCATTGCATTGCTGTCGATGACGATAGACCACATCGCCTGTTACCTGATGACAGACGGTGTGGCCTATGAATTGATGCGGTCTGTAGGTAGGATTGCCTTTCCTGTATTTGCCTTTCTGCTGGTAGAGGGATTTGTCCATACACATTCCCGAAAGCAATATGCGTTCAACCTTTTTGCTTTTGCATTGGTGTCGGATATTCCGTGGTGGTTGCTCAACCATGACAACTCGCATAACGTGTTCTTCACACTATTGCTCGGTTTGCTGGCACTAATGGCAGTTCAGAGATGCAAAGCTACTCCTTGGCTCCAGTGCTTTGCGGTGGGTATGCTGGCACTTGTTGCTACATGGATGCACACAGATTACGAGTGGCATGGGGTACTCCTTATCGTGTTCTTCTACTTGTTCCGTCGCCAGTGGCCACTAATAACGATATTCTCCATTCCTGTCATGACCGAATACGGATTATTAGTTTTTTTGATGGCATTGACGGTATTGACTACGTATAATGGACAAAGGGGATTCATCAAAGGACAATACGCAAAATATGGAGTCTATGCGTATTATCCTGGGCACCTATATGTCATTTGGATTTGTTTTCTTTATTTACAGATTTAAGAGAAGTAAAAAATGTCTTTTCTAAATTCATGGTTCATTCTTGCTTCCGATTAGTAGATTGATTTAGGATATTAATAAATTCATTTAATTTACTAGTGCTATAATATGAAAGATACTCTGTACCATAATCGGATTGCATAAAACCCTTTAATAATAAGAGTTTATCAACTCCAAAATCATTATTGATAATAGTATTAACTTTACCAAGTAAAGCAATAGCAAAACCGATGAGTGGTTCGAAAGTTTCATCACTAGTATCTATAGTAAGATTACTGATACTTAAACCATGCACATATTGTGAAAAGAAAGATAACATATCGGTCATAGACTTTTTCGTATCAATCATTTCATACATTTTTTGCCATGACAAGTTATTCTTTGGAGAGTCTATGTTTTTAAATTTCCAATTATATCCCTGAGCAATAAGGGTGTCTATAGATTTCTTATGTTGTCGATATAATGGCATTGAATGTATTCTCTCTAAGCAAAAATTCATTCCCTCTTTGGTGTTATCTATTGAATCTTCTATTTGTTTTTTTAATGCTTGAAATTCTGTATCGGTAATGTACTCTGTTTTTATAATCTCATGCCTATTAAATCCTTTCAAACGACTATTAAGTCCATCAAGTATAAATAAGAAATGTCGCAATTTCATTTGTTCTTCATTACCATCATGATATATCAATATAAATGAAGCTAAATTATCTGCAATAATACGGAGTATAGATGCACCAGTAATATAATCTTTCACTTCATCTACGACTTTTATAAAAGAATGAAAACACCGTAATATTTTAAGTAAAATAGCCACTCTATAACCTGTCAAATCATCAATAGCACTATTAGGATATTTCTCATTTAAACGTAATGCTTGATAGCTGATTAGACATAAAGTTGCTTTTAATGAATCCATATATGAACCATTGAAAGTATCAAATTCTGGTATTGTTAATCTCATACTCTTTTTAAACTAATTACACGTTTTTTGATAAAGGTATTTCTTGGTGTAATGGACATGTGGTAGGCTGTTGCTAAAGTGCTTTTATTTCCAATCAACTTTCAAATCCTTAAAAAACACTTTTTCTTCTTGAAAATTATTCTGCCCATGAATCTCAATCAATTTGAGCTCCTTGGTTCTATCTGAATCTACATCCTTGAATATGAGTTTACCATTGACAGGAGTACCTTTATATACTGAGCAGACGGTTTCTCCACCTATAGTGTATACATTAGCCTTTTGTCGATTACCATATAAGTCAACGTATGATGGTTCACCAAAACTAAATGACATATCTACTTTTTCTTGTGTTGTTGAAAGCTGCACAATGACAATAATTGTCTTTTCTGCCTTGTTCCCTTCGACTGACAGAATCTTATAGGTCACGTCATTGGCCCCTTGTACTATAGTAATAGGTTTGCCAAAGTCTAAAGATTTACGCAAATCTATATTCAACTGCTCAACTTCTGTGAGTCTTTGAGATATGCTAGCAACCTGCCGCTGTAGTTTCTCTATTTGCCCTTGAATAGCTTTAACCTTATCCTCAACAGTCTGTCCTATGGTGAAGACCGTGCAAGAGAGTAAGGTAAATATCAATAGTATCTTCTTTGTCATAATAGGTTTTACCTAATCTTATTTCTTTGTTTGTCTTTTATTAAAGTAAACATCCCTCGTTGCTTCCAGATTCTTCATGCTATCAATGAAAGCATCGACCTCATGTTCAAACTTTTCCCTTTCAGGCGTTCCTTCTACACCGAAATCTTCGATGATATAGTCTTCTATTGGTGTCAGAAAATACTTTTTCATAAATTCGGGAATCAATGATCAAAGTATCGCAGCCACCCGTGCTATCTCCTTCAGCTTATCTGCCAATGTCTTGTCAGTTCTCGCCGTCTGCATATTGTATTTCAACTGCAATTTCATGAGCGACTCCGCAGGAATGCCTAAGGCGGCTTCAAACATCAGCGCAGAGGTGGTGCTCAGAGAGCGACGCCCGTTCAGAATTTCATTCAGTACGGAATAGCCCATACCGATACTGTCTGCAAACTTACGTTGAGAGATACCCCTTGCTTCAAGTTCATCTTTCAGCACCTCACCGGGATGTGTCGGATAAAATCCATAACCTAAACTTGCCATATCTTTCTTATTTATAATGGTTTGACAATTCCAAGATGTTGCAAATGGTAATAACCTTTTCTTTGCCGACTGTTTCCGAATGAAACTCTATACGGTATTGGTCATTTACCCGCACCGACTCACGGCCAGCCTTATCGCCAACCAATGCTTCATAGTGAAGTGCAGCGAAACGATACAGGTCTTCCGTGCTGTCAAGCGATTCTATGAGGTTCAAGACTTTGATGTACTTTCGGACAATCTGAGGCTGGAAGCGGTGCTTCTTGTCCTTGGTCTTGCCATCATAGAACAATTCGCGGAGATAGTCTTGTTCAAAAGTTATTTCCATCCTTGCCTATTCTTTTTTTGCAAAGATAATTATATTTTTTAATATTCGCAGTTTTTGCGAAGAAAAATCTTCGTTGACTTGCATTTTTACAAATTACAGGCTATCCTCCTCACCTTGCCAATATATTCCTTATCCTCTGCATACCCAATCCGGTTCAAGAAATCATAATAATTTCCGTTTTTATATTTATACTGCACATAGTCCCTGTATGCCTTGACGCTCTCTTCCCAACTGTTGAAGATATAGTAGCTGCCATCACTCGGCCTCCGTAATCCGAAAAGGTTGTTGTTCTGAAGGCAAACATTGGAAGTGAAATAGCCTGTTTCGAGCAGAGCCTGTGCCACGACAATCTTCGGGAACTTCACTCCATAATGTTCCAACGTGGCATAGAGATTGGTGATGTTCAGTTCCATACGGGGTTTCGTTCCGAAGCGGAGGTAGGCCAGCTTGTCTTGCAGTTCCGTGATATAGCCATTGAGATAGGTCACAAAGGGTTCGGGATTAATACTCTTACCATTTTTTTGTAGCCGGATATGCAGATGGGGACCGGTGGACTTGCCACTGCTTCCCGATATGCCGACAACGGTTCCTGCCGGTATGTGTTCATTCTCCCTGACAGTTATCTCGTCCAAATGACCATACAGACATTCCAAGGTACCATGATTCAAAATGACATAATTACCGTAACCTCCATTTCCCCAATGTACTTTCTTCACCATGCCCGGCATCATGGCATATACCTTCGCATGATTGCACTGGAGGTCAATACCGTCATGGAACCTGCTGCATCGGGTGACTGGATCCTTGCGATAGCCGTATGCTGAGTTGAGTTTCAGAAAATCCAATGGAAGACATACGTTCATCCTTTGACTGATCAATCCGAAAAGCAGAGAGTCTGTCACATTGACAAATACTGGAATATCCTTTTCGATGTTCACTGCCAGCCCTTTGCCTTCTTCCAGCCGTAAAGTTGGTGTAGAGGGATGAACGGTATCTGTCTTTTGCTTGGAAACAGGCTTAAATACGGGGATTTTCACCCTTGGGGGAACTTCAGGTCTTAGGGTGTAGAACTGTGCCATTGCCTGTATAGTACAACACATACTGATGACGAAAAGTAGGAAAAGTCTTCTGCTGTTCATTTGCCTATGAAGTTGATTCTGTAAATTTGTGGTGACGGAAGGCCCTGTTTCTGGCTGTCCGGCTTACAAAAATACATACAAGTTTTTGAACACATGGAAAATCAGATGATGTTTCAACCCGAAGAACTGCCCTACGAGAAACTGGCCCTACTGGGTATCAGTGAGGAAAAACTGCGTTCCATGCCTAGGGAACTGACCGTTACGCTCCTTGAAGGCAGGATTACTCCGCTTTTCGTGGCCAACGTAACGGCAGAAGATGGCAAAGTCATTGCCTTGCCGCTCAAAGCACAGATGATACGCGACGAGAAGGGAAAGATGTTGCTCATGACCTATCCCGTGAGGAAAGACATAGCCAATGACATCCAGCTCAACGACAACGAGCTGAACCGCGTGAAAGACGGTGAGGTCATCCGTAAAGAAATGAAAGAGGACGGTGAGCGGAAAGTGAAGTTCGTACAGCTGGACAGGGAGACGCACTCGCTGATGTACCGCAATGTGGGGAGCATACCAGTGGATGAAAGACTACAGGACATTGAAAAGGTGAAGGACATAGAACTGGGAGCAAACCAGAAACAGGCCATCAAGGACGGGAAGCCGGTGGAATTGACCTTGGACGACACCAAGGTAACGGTGGGCATCGACCTGCGGGAGCCACAAGGGTTCAAGATTGTCAACGGTGACCTGAAGGAATGGGAACGACAACTGCACATCAGATACGACAACGCCCACGAGGACTTCATGGGCTATGTGATGACGGACGAGAACCGATGGGAATACCAGAAGGTAGTGGAACGACAGGCACATCCGACCTTGCAGGAATACTCTGAAAAGAAAGACAGAAGCCAAGGCTTCAAACTATAGGACTTTACTCAATATATCAGACTTATTTCATCCCGGCGCAACAGGGATTCTTTAATATTCAACTTCAAGGTCTTGCCACGGGCAAGCCTTCCACAAGTGCTTTAACATTTTCTCCGCACGCTTCCCCTTGGAAACGGTGACTTGCGCATAAGAACGAAAGCACGAGTGGACAGAAAACACGATTCTTCTTCCTATACCTACATCGTCAGCTCGGTGGCCGGCTATGCCAAGGTTGCTCCCCTTGCCCGTAAGGTCAAGGCAGGGGATGCCGTGGCCATAGAACGGGCGGCACGGATGATGACTGCCGCCGTTCACGAGGTGGTACCTCCTTCGGGCCATGCAGTGCTGGTACCTATCCCCAACCGTACCGGACGGGCGGGATATACCAAGACGCTGGCCGAGAAAATCAGTGAGGCGACAGGACTGCCTGTTGTCGATGCACTGGCAAGCAATGCACATACTCCCCTCTATGACATCAAGAAGGAGAACCTCTCCCCTGAGACGCTGCCTCTGCATTTCTACATGATCCGGTCCATACCAGCCGACAGGGTTCCCATCCTCATAGACAACGTGCTTGATACGGGACATACGGCGAGGGCGGCATACGAGGCAATGAACAGAAATGATACGCGGATGGCGGTATTGGGCGATACCCATAAGTTCAAGCTCAACTCCTGGCATACGGAACATTACCCTTTAATCACAAATGATATGGCAACAAAGAAAAAAGAAAAGGTTGAACAGCAAGCTACCCCTCCCAAGGAGGCAGAAGCACCCAAGGAGAAAAATGCTGCGACAAAGGCGGAAAAGCCGCAGAAGACGCTGGCAGAGAACTATACCTGGCTCAAAGAGAAGCATCCCGACGCGGTCTTGCTCTTCCGCACAGGTGATTTCTACACGGCCTTGAACTCAGACGCGGCGAAGGTCGGAGAGACACTGGGCATCACGGTGACCAAACCGAAGAACAAGACGGAGGGCAATCTGTCTGCCGCATTTCCCCATCATGCGCTGGACACCTACCTGCCCAGACTTATTCGGGCCGGCTTGCGTGTGGCCATCGTGGATCAACTTGAAAAGAAGCAGACGGTGGACAGGAACAAACGGCAGGGAGTCAAGGAGATGGTTACCCCTGCAAGCCAAAAGGCGAAAGCCGAAAAGGTGGAAGCCATCGGGAAAGAAGTGAATACCCCCAAGGATGCCCTGGACGGAAAACAGGAAATGGAGCAACAGGAGAAGCAGCCTCGACCGCCACAGATGGTGACGGTGAACGGTGGCAAGGTGTCCCATGCCCATGCGTTCCAGTCGAACACGCATCCAGAGAACTGGTATTTCGTGGCACAGATAGACGGTAAGCAGCTGCATCCCATGAAGATGGAGGCAGCCGATGTGGAAGCCTATCAGAAGAAGGAGACAACAGTGGAAGCACTCATGCAACGATATTATCCCACGAAGCTGGCCAAACAGGTATCAGTGGAGGAATACAAGGCTGCTAACCGGCTTTCCGACGGACGTACCATCGACAAGATGACAGTCTATAAGGAAAATGATGAGCAGCGTGCCGACTATGGAAAATACAAGCTCTATGCGCAGGTGGGTGACCAGCGGATGTCACGGGTGATGTCGGTGGCCGACCAGAATGCGTTCTTCGACCGCGTGACGACACCGGCCCTGCTGGTGGAGCGTAATTTTGGAGAACACCTGCATCTGGCTTCGGCCTATGCCGCCTATCAGCTTCCTGCGGGCATCAAGGTCAGCGACATCCGCGTGGCAAAGGACAACCAGGACGGCAAATGGAAAATATCGGCTGCCGTAGGTGATAGCGGACGCACGGAGAAGAAAGCCCTGTCGTTTGACGACGGCTACTCGCTCTTCCAAAGCAGGACGGCAACGCGTGAGCAGCTGGCGGCAAAGTATTTAGGTGAGGACATCCGTATGATGGCTTCCCGGAAACAGGGCGTGAGCCAGGGCATGAAAATATAAGCATCAGATAATAACATCAAGTAATTCTACACATGACAAGAACATATGAAGAGCTGGTCCGGCTCAGACAGGACAACCGTATCGGATGGCTTCAGTTCACCCTCGAAAGTGAACACGCCGACGACTATATGCAGTGGTGCCGTGAGCACGACACGCATCCGAGCGAGGAGACGGCAGAGTTCTACATCGACATGACCGAGCAGTCCGTACAGGACCGCCAACTGCTGGAGGAGGACGACTATGAGGAATTCGGATGGAACTGACAGCGGCAGGAAGAACCTCGGTGAGAAGGCTATCGACCGTTTCACCGAGATGATGATCAGCCGCATGGAACAGATGAAGTCAGTGGGCTGGAAACAGGGCTGGATAGGCAATGCTTCTGCACCCGGTGCCATGCCGCAGAATGTATCGGGGCGTACCTATTCGGGCAGCAACTCATTCTTTCTCCAGATGGACACGGCGATGCGGGGCTACTCCATGCCGGTATATCTCACCTTCATGCAGGCGATGGACTTAAAAGCGCATGTGCGCGAGGGAGAGACTGCCATGCCTGTAGTCTATTGGGACGTCATGGCAAAGGATGAGAACGGGAAGAAGGTCTCCAAGGAGACACTGCGTAACATGACGCTGGAACAGCGTGCCAAGGTGAAGAAAATTCCTTTCCTCAAGGCTTATCATGTGTTCAACATCGACCAGACGAACTTTGCGGAGGTACAGCCGGAGAAGTTTGAACTTCTGAACAAACTGTTTGCTGCTCCAGACATACGTGATACTCAGGGGATGTTTGTCAGCAAGGCTCTCGACCGTATGTTCGAACGGCAGGAGTGGCTCTGTCCCATCCGCTATGACCAGCAGGTGCAGGGAGCGTACTTTTCTCCCTCAAAGGACATCATAGTCATTCCCCGGAAGGAACAGTTCAATATCGGCAACTCACCGGAGGAGGTCTATAAGGACGGTATGGAATACTATTCCACGGCCCTGCATGAGATGGCGCACTCCACGGGTGCCGCCTCACGGCTCGACCGACTGTCCCACGACAAATTCGGTGATGCGAAATATGCCAAGGAGGAACTGGTGGCAGAGCTGACGGCGGCGATGGTAGGCAACTCGATGGGGTTCGACAAGCGCATCCTCGACAACAACGCGGCGTATCTGGACGGCTGGATTTACACCCTGCGAGAGAACCCGAAGTTCATTGTGTCGGTGATGGCGGACGTGAACAAGGCGGCAAACATGGTGTTGGAGGAGGTGGACAGGCAAAAGATGGCTTTGGGTGAACAACCCCTGCTCGACAAGAACCGTGTTCTGACAGTCTCCAATCAACAGGAAGCCGTTATAGAAAATGCAGCTATCATCAAGCAGAACAGCGGCAGGTATGCGGTTCGGGCCACGGTGAACGGTGTGGACTTGGGGATGAAGCCGGTGGAAAGGGCAACGGCATTGCTCTACTTTTCCCTGACGGACAAGCTGGAGAAGGACCGGCTGCTGTCCCATACCCTACAAAAGACCTATGGTGACCTTTCTGCTCTTTCAACGCAAAAGATGGTGCATGGCACGAAACGATAACAATATTTTTCTCTATGAATGGAACGCTCAACTTCAAAGACCTTAAAGCCAAGGTCGGCGTGGACGACATCGCCTATTTCCTTGGCTATCGGCTCGACCGTTCTGCCGGTGTAGGACGATATATCGAAATGGTATTGGCAGATCATGCAGGACATACGGACAAGCTGATTATCAAGAATCCCAAAGACAAGGCATCCCAGACGTTCTTCCGACGCAACGGAGCCAAGGGCGGTGACGTGGTAAGCCTGATACGGGAAAACCTGTATAGTTTCCATGAGAGCGGACGCACGGAATGGGAAATCGTCGGCAAAGTGCTGGCACGGTTCGCCAATGAGCCGATACCAGACTATGGCGACAGCCGCTATCTGGAACGGGCGGGGTATGTTGACCACAGGGTGTTCAATCCTGACCGTTACGAGGTAAAGCCGGTCATGGGAAACCTTGCGGAAGCCATGCCGTTCTTTTCCCAACGGGGTATCAGGGAGGAAACCGTGGAGGTGTTCACCTCTTTCCTGCGGCTGGTGAAGGACAAGGAGGCTGTGAAATACAGCCTTTTCAACCTGGGATTCCCCTATACGGTGGCTGGCAAAGACAAGGTTCTCGGTTATGAGATCCGGGGCTTCGGGCATTATAAGAGCAAGGCGGCCGGCACGAACTCCACCACGGCGGCATGGACGGCTGATTTGTCGGGTTCAGACAATCCCCATGCGATTGATAATGTGTATTTCGCCGAAAGTGGTTACGACATCATGGCGTTTTATCAGGCCAACCGGCAGCGGTTGGACAGTGTGCATTCGGTGTTTGTTTCGCTTGGCGGCACATTTTCCAATGAACAGTGAAGGGCATCATGAATTACTATGGCGAGGCGCGTGCAGTGGATTGCTTCGACAATGACCTGGCAGGACGTATCTACGGCATCCGCATGGCGGCACTTCTGGAGGGATTGCCGCTGAATATCCACAAGACGGAATCGGAGGTGAGGATGCAGGTGGGCAGTAAATCGTTTGTGCTGCCGCCTGATGAAGTGTCGATCAGCGAGCTGGGTAAACATGTCAGCCTGCGTTATAAGGTGGGACAATGGAAGGCTGCTCCGGTATTCAAGGACTGGAACGACCAGATCTTGAACAAGCCCATTGTGGTGGAGCCGGTAAACAATAAGTTCATGCGGGACAGGAAACTGGCGGAAGACAGGGAGAAAGGAGTGGTAAGATGAAAAGAAGACTCATGTCAGTGGCTTGGGCATTATGTATCTGTATTTCTGTTCCTGCGCAACAGACAGACCCCACGCTGACGGGTGCAGTAATAGCGCAGAGTGAGATGCTGAAAAAGATTTTCAAGGACCGTGAGAGGACGCAACAGAAAATCCTTGCGGCGGAAACGGCTGTAGGGGTGGCTATGGACAGGATGCACAAGGTGGAGAACCAGATGCTGGATTATCTCTCGAATGTGCAGGGAGGTGTGCAGAACCTCTATCAGATCAAGCGGGCCACGGAGCTTGCCTCCGTCGAAATTCCCCGTAACATGAATCTCCTGCGCCATTCCCTCCCCGGACATCTCAAAGGCACGGCCATCGCTTTGCTGGTATCGGACGAACTGACGGACGCCGCTACGCAGATGGCTTCGCTCTATCCGTTCATGAAGCAGCTGGTGACAAGCGGAACCTATAACGTGAGCGGCTACGATGTGTCGGGGAAGCCTGTCAATGAGAAACACAAGGTGAACCTGTTGTCCGCCGCGGAACGCTACTATGTGGCCAACGAAGTGGTGACGAAACTCGAAACCATCAATACGGACCTGTGGCTGCTGGCTTGGCAGGTACGTACCTATTCATGGAATGATTTGTGGTTGGGCCTCGATCCTGAGGGCTGGGCAAGCGTGATGTCGGGTAAGGCGGTGGTGGAAGGGCTGATTTATGAATGGCAGTATCTCTGATGAGGACAACAGGCTGTAATAAGGATTTTATCAGTAACTTTGCAGGTACGACACTTTGTTATTGGAGGTTCTGCTCAGATGGTTATGGTTCGATAAAGAAAACGGTTTTAATGAAATAACAAAATGTGCAAATCTGAAGAACAAAAGGAAACTGTGTGCTGTCCTGTATGTGGCAGTACGCTTGAACAGGGAGAGGGCGGCTGGAGGTGCGGCCATGAGGGTTGCGGCTTCTCGGCTCCCCTGATGAAATACGGTGTAGGGATTGGCTGCGGGATATTAAGGCAACTGGCCACGGACGGACATACCAAGTCTATGGATATGACCAACCGGGACGGGCAGCCGTTCAAAGGGGCTTTCGTATTGCGTGATGGCAAGGTGGAGGTGCTCTCATGGGTGCATTACATCAGTGGCCAGTGCCCCGTCTGTAGTGGCAATATCCGTAGGACATCCAAGGGCTACCGCTGTGAGAACGCGCTGGGCAGCCATCCTACATGCAGCTTCATGATTCCGGGCATTATCTGCAACCGCCCCATCAGCGAGCAGGAGGCCTCGGATTTCCTGCATGGGCATCGGGTGGTACTGGAGGGCTTTGCCAACAACGAGTGGAAGATGTTTCCCTCAACGCTGGTCTTGGATGAGAACCGTCAGGTAAAGCTGGAATCGCGCATCGCCACGTGTCCGCACTGCGGGGGCGACCTCCATGTGGGTATGAAAGCGTTTAACTGCGCTAACTACAAGCGTGAAGGACTGCCCTGCAAGTTCGTCATCTGGAATCACATCGGCGGCCACAGGGTGACGGCTGACGAGGCAAGGGAGATTTGTGAACTCGGTGCTACCCAAGAGGCGATAGAGTTTTACAAGGAGGACGGAACGGTGTACTACAAGCGACTGGCCCTGTCTCCAGAGAAAGACCGCATCATCATGATATAAACTGCGAAAAGATGAAAACAATAAGATTATCCTTAATGATATTTGTTGCCGTTTGGGTGGCAACTTCCTGTACGAATCGCAAAGAGTCCCTTCTACAACTGGCAGAAGAAAACCTGCGGCAGTCGGTGGATTATCCCCAGCAGCTGCAAATATTAGGCATCTCTGAACCAGATTCTGCTTTTGGTGTCAACTACTTCTCCCAAAAGGAGAAGGAGGGAATCCTGCGTATCATGAGGTCGGTGACGGACAGCATCATGCGGCGTACCAACAACATGGAGTCATTTGATATCAATGATTTCTATGTCATGGACCTGGCAGAACGACAGATGCGTGCCAATGCGGAAATTCAGGAGATGGTACGCCAGTCCAAAGGCAAGGGCGAGTGGTCGGGATGGAAGGTCAAGATTGACTATGCCGCCAAGAGCCATCATGGGCTGGACTTTCACGCCGAGCGGTGGTTTTTCATCAACAAGGAGGGTAATTCAATAGTCAGGACCATAGAACTGCCGTTGCCATAGCTTTACTGCTTTTGATATTTGAAAGTGGGAATAAATACAGTGTAACTTTTCAAAAAGCGATTTTTCTTATAAAATTCGCTTTTTGAAAAGTTATTTCGTATATTTGTTTTAAGACCGGTGACAGCATAGGGCCGATGCGTCGGCCGTGTTTATATTTGCCATCGGGTACAAATATACGAGGAAACTCCTAAATAAAACGAAATCTTTTTATTATTATTTACAAACTTTTAATGAAGCTAATTGCTTCTGTTCTTTATCAATCCTCTTCTTCTCACCAGCACTCATTTTCTTGGCAAAGTTACGGCATCCGGGAGGACGGCAAGCACCGCTTCGCTATGGAGGATGAGACTTGTCGGCAGCCTTCCGCAAATTCAAGAATTTGGGTATTCCACCAACTTTCATTCGCCATTGCTTGCCTTGTCTCCCTATTGGATGCCGTACCATCCTTGCACGAAAATCGAGTACCGGCGGAGAAGTCCATGACTTCAGACAAAAGGGAAAGAAATTAAGTTGAACCTTTAATTTTTATAGTATGCACGCAATGGTTTATCAACTCTTTACGGAGAAAATGGAAAAGGAAAATTGGCTGGACGAAGATACCTTGTTACAAGGTGACGGCAGCTATTATGATTGGTGTTCTGAAATATCGGAGGACGAGCGCAAGGCTGCAATTATAGAACTGGCTACCTGCATCCTGCCGGCAGGGATGTTCCGGCTCATTGACAGCGAGACATTGGAATATCTTGGTGGGATGAATGAATGGAAAAAGTCTTGGGTGGCAAACATCCATCGCAAGGCATTAGGTGTCAACGAAAATAATGTGATGAAACTCGTGGGAGAAACCTATCTGCTGGAAAAAGAAATCAAGAATCCGCTTCACACGGACAGTCATTTCTATCTGGAGGGTGAAGGCTATCAGACCTTTGCAGAGCCATCGGCGGAGCTGATGCGCCTTGTCGATGACATGAAAGTGGGCGACAGACTTTATATTGGTGGCATCATAGATTTTCACTTTTAATACGTAATACAATGGAGAATATCAATATCATCATCATCGAGGGGATAGATGCCCGTGAGGTGGAGAACGAAAAGTTCGGGGATGCGCTCTTTGCACCTTGCAGCGTGTGCGACAGGTGACATGGCGGTTATCCACAAGAGGATAACCTGTTTTACGGATATGTGGCAGATGATATTTTCTACCACTATTCCGATGATGAATTTGAGACGCATGTCATGGCATTGTTCGACTGACCATTCTTCCCTGCCTGATGGAGTTCAGGTAGGGAGGTCTCTTTGTGCAAAGCTGTATGCAGAATAGGGCGACAAGGACACTTGCCGTCGGGCGGCTCTCACAGTGAGCCACCGCTTGGGAATTCTGCACGGTCACAGTCAAAAGACTTGACAACTCCCCTGTACAAAACAACCACACATCTCCGAATGTAAGGTAGATTTGTACAGGAATGGTGATTTTGAATGTTGGCCACGCTGTTAGCCATCATACAAAAGAACATGGCAAAATGAAACATTTTAGCAGATCTCTACTTCCACGGCTAGCATGGGATATGCGATGGACATTGCCCCTGAAAGCCGTGCCTGCACTCGTTGCGCATCGAGCAGCAACCCATTTCGGCACCGCTTTCACCGCTCATCAGGGACGATGGGCGGCAGGGGAGAGTGGTTGGGGCATACTGTGCGCATCAGAACCCGTGTCGGTGGTTGGCACAACGTGCATTCCACTTCAGCCTTTGGTGATGAGAGGCTGCACTTCTCATCAGTCAGAGCTTACGTTTCATTACCTAACGTGGCAACCACTGGCACCTGTCCTGCGCACCTGTCTTCTGTAGAAAATGATTGATAAAGAAACTGCAAATAGTATCTTTTCTATAACTTCTTGCCGTCATTGTCTGGCTTCGGAATGTTTACTACGCAAAGATAGTCATTGCCTGTCAGACACCGCAAGTACCGCCTTGCTATTTGCATCCTTTCTTATCGACAACCTTCCCCAATCAAAGATTAGGGTATTCCGATAAGAAAGGATGCAAATTCCTTGTCCGTCTGCCATCGGTGGCAATGGCTTGGTCTCGCTCGTAAACATCTGATCCCGCCAATGAAGCAAAAGGCTTCAACAAAAGGGAAAAGAATTAAAATGAGGTAACGGACAACTGACCATTGTCCACAAAAAAAATATCCAGTATGACAAACAGACTGATGACACCGGTACTTGCCGAGAAATTCAAGAACTTTCCACTCTACTCACAGGACGGCAAACAAAAGGAGGCCATCTGCGTGTGTACCTTTACTATTGCCAATATCCGATGGTATGTGCTGGAAGGGCAGCCAGAGGGGGATGACTTCACCATTTATGCCATTGTGGTAGGTATGGGCGAAGATGAATATGGCTATGCTTCCATCAAGGAAATGGAGAGTATCACCATTGACGCTGCTGAATATGGGCTTGGCTTGCTACACATCGAAGAGGATAAGTGATTTTCCATGAAACCATTATGGGAGATTTCCGACCCACGTTTGCAGAATCTCCTTACTCGTTTATATGGAAGTGAATAAACAATAACCTAAAATAATAGAAATTATGCCGAATTGGTGTTTTACTTCTTACGTCGTAACAGGCGATGAAGAGGAATTGAGAGAGTTAAACGACTTGATGGAAAAGTTGGAGCGTATGAGTGAGCCGAAAGTGCAGAATGGCTTTGGCCCCCAATGGTTAGGTTGTTTGGTGCATGAGTTAGGTGCCAGATGGAACGAGGTGTTCTGTCGTGGTGAATGGGCGGACAGGGATTTTAAGGGGGCTGAACTATATCTGCATACGGAAACTGCTTGGGAGCCATGTAACGAGGTCTTTGACTTGATATGCAGTAAATACCCAACTCTGTGCTATTACTATCAGGCGGAAGAGAGTGGAATGGGCATCTATATGACCAATGACAGCGAAGGCAGGTTTTTCTCAGACAGGTTCCTAATAGAAGTGCATCCTCACCATGGCGACTACCTGCACGAATATTTTGCGACTAAGGATAAGGCTTTTGCTTACCTGTCTGAGGTAGTAGGACTTTCTATTCTTTCTGATAAAGATGTAGAAGAGTTACAAAAGCTGTGGCATGAACAGGATAGGGAGTCTTATTGCTTTCTCTATGAATTTGAGGTGACAGACTAATGAAAAGGTGGCTATGGTCACCTTTTATTTTTATATTACATAATACTATGGGGATGTCTTGCTTGTCTCATCTGTCATATTTAACAAAAAGCATTGAATATCAATAAGATACTATCTTGTTCTTGTAAGACAAATTTTTGAAATTCAGACAAGAGAAGGACAATATTACGGATTTACTGAAAAATATGACAGTCTAAGACAAGATAAGACAACGGAAAAAGAGGATTAAGTCGCTGATAATCAATCAAAAGACAAACAAGACAAGCAAGACAGGTGTTTTAAGCTCAACTTTTCATATACAAAATGAGCGAAAAAAAGGCAGATATTCCTTGAAAGGAAATATTTGCCTTGTTCTTAAATTCTTTTGTCCAAAAGTTTATTCACGCGATTCGCAGTACATTGTCGTCTAAACGGTCGTTCTCTTACCTATATTTTAATAGTCACTTTTATTTTCCTCTGATGACATTTCAAGATTGATGTCAAACGCTTCCACCAGCTTCTGATAGTCGAAACAATAGGAACGCTGCTGAACGGACATTTTCTTAGGCTGGCCGTTACCATCCCTATGCTCAAAGTCAAGAATTGGGTTGCCTTTCTTCACGACCTGATAGGTCATGCGCTGCTCGCCGAGATATTCCTTGCTGCTTTCAAGATAGTATTTCAGAGATTCTTCAGGCAGTGAGGTTTCGCCATTGCGGTGGGCATTGAGCTTATAGAGCATGAAGATACGCGTCTTTTGCAAATAGAGTATCTTATGCGGTTCTGCCCATTCCGTTCCCTTGATGGTGCTGGAGTGAAAACGGGTGACACAGCGTATCTTGAAGTCGGCTCCCTCGCCAATTTCTCCCTCGCTGTTGAGAAACTGCACCATACGCCAGAAGCCACCCAACTCGTCATTGGTCTTACACTCCATATTCTGGTGGATAATACCGTCTATCGTAATATTGAACAACTCGGAATAGGTTAACGGGATGTTGATGTAGGTCTCCAAACAGCGGAATACGGTCAATGGGACAATCCAGTTGAGCACGATGCGGTCAATGACGGTACGACCGGTAAGGCGACTGTTCACCTCATCCATTGTCTGACGATACATATCATAGAATATCGGAGCCAGTTTCTCACGCAAAGGGAGCAGCTGGAGGGTAAGGTGACTCATTCCCTTGGAGCGCATCTGGAGCAGCGTCTGGTAGTTGTCTTTCTCTGCTTGAGTAAAGTCAGACTTCGGGAAAGAGAGGAATATCAGCCTGCTGAAGAGAGCGATGTCGGCCGTGGGCATCTCCTGTCCGGAGATAATCACACCGGCATCTACGGCAGTAGTCTCTTTCTTTTTGTCTGTCCCCATATTTATTCGTGTGCGCCCCGTTCCGTCCCATAGACCTTTGATAAACTCTACTTTAAGGGTGTCGATGCCATTTTTGTACTCATCGATATGTACCAATGCGTTGGCCACCGCTGCCACAGTGTCGTTGAGGGCAGGAATAGTGGAATTTTGAATATTGGGTGGTACGTTGTCTATCATGAACAGCGACATGAGTGTGGTACCCATCTCGCTCTTGCCTGAGCCCTTGGGACCGAAGAGGTCGAGGATAGGAAAGGAACGGGAGGCAAGCCTTACGATGTCACGGAATAGTGTAGCAAGATAGAAACAGAATCCGACCTTCCCGTTGTCTCCAAAGACCAGGAACAGTTGACGCGTAAACTCTTGTAAGGTGACCATGGAGAAATTGAGGTGGACAAACTGCCGCTCAAACTTGAAATAGTCAGTCTTCTCCTTATATATCTTGGAATAGGCAGGTAGATAGTAGTTGCCTTTGTCACCTAAACGGACAATGCCGTAGTCATCCACGGCATGAAATGTATGGCCGTCAAAGATGCCATTACCGAAAGCATAAAAGCCTTTTCTGTTCCAGCCTAACTGTTTTACCTGCATGGCGGTTTCCGTCTTCTCATAGAGATAGCATTTGAGTTTGGTGAGTTCTTTGTCACCAGCCTTCCATACAAAGTTACCCAGAGATTCCACCTTCTGCTTGAACTTCTGTAAGGAAATCAAGTCTTCCTGTTCCATTTCCACCAGTTCCTTCACACCCAGCTCATTTTGCAGGATATAGATGCGTTTTGCCATCATAGGGTCTTTGATATGGAATAGCGGAGTGAGGGTGAAATTGCTCCATTCGTAGATACCGCCTTTCTCGGTGGTGGAATAGTATTTGGAGTGTTCTATCCAGAAGCCATATTGCCGGTGGAGGTCAGTATCATTCTCTTTTGGCTTTCCCATGCGTGTTGCCTCGTTTTCAACGGCTTTTTGCCAAAAAAGTTTGCCACGGTGATACTGGGTGAGCGCATCTATATACATGGAAACTTTGGTGTCATCTTCTACAAAGGTAAGCAGGTTGGCTACGTGCCTGACAGCATCACTTTTCTGTTCTGTGTTGGTGGAGACAGAGAAGAGTTTGGCGGCCACCCATAGAATGAAATCAGTTTCCTCCATTTCCCGGAAGGTCTGCATATCATGGATATAGGTATCGGGATCTTGCTTTTCTCCATCTTTTCCCTCTGGTATCTCCTTGACGGAAACGGTCAGCCCATGCTCCATAGCCGTATGTCCGGCTTTCATGACGGCTCTTATCCCTGTCCCGAAGGCTTCTCCATCTTTGGCTGGGTCACTGTCAGGCAAGAAGCATACCTTGTCAGCAGCCTTGTGTATCAACGCGAACTGTTCAGCTGTCCAGTTGGACCCAAGGTCGGCTACGGTGTTCCCCACACCAGTCAACTGGAGACGCATACAGTCGGGTGCGCCCTCTACGAGGTATAGCTTTCTTTCCCTTCCCGCTGCTTTCCATGCTACATCCAAGCCAAACAGGGTGTTTCGCTTGCTGTATATCAGGGATTCCCTGCTGTTGAGATACTTCGGCTGGCTGTCACCCATTACACGGGCCGTGAAGCCTATGATTTGCTGGAACCTAGAACGAATGGGAATGATGATGCGATTTTGAAAGAAGTTGTAGCCTTGCTTATTGATAAGGCCCAACTCTTCCAAGAACTCCTTTTGAAGCGGGAGCCGCGAAAGGCTCTTACCCTCCTGCGGTGCGAATCCGATGGAGATTTCATCACAATACTTCTTTCCCCATCTTTTATAGGCGTAGGTCTGGGCAGTTTTGCTCTTCAGAAACTCCGCACGGTAGAAGTCATGCACTTTCTCGTTGACAATTAGCAGGGATTCTCTTTTCAGCCGTTCTTGTTTTTCTTCTACGGTTTCTTCTCGTTCTTCTATCTCCACGCCATACTTCCTACCCAGCCACTTCACAGCTTCTGGGTAGGTCATATTCTCATGCTCCATCAAAAAGGTGATGGCATTGCCGCCTTTCTTGCAACCGAAACAATAGAACATCCCACGATGGGGTGAAACAGTGAACGAGGGAGTCCTCTCCTGATGGAATGGACACAAAGCCTTATAGTTCACACCACTCTTCCGTAAGGGTATGAATTCTTCAATGACTTCCTCTATCCGCGTTTGGTCAAGTATCTTCTCTATAATGATCTTTGGTATCATCCTCTAATGGTATAATTCATAAAATGCCTTGACTAACTGGCTTCACAGTCAGTCAGCCAAGGTCTTCTTACTTAGTCACTTGTTATTTAGAGGATTGCTAAGTATCTCGCAGTTCTGCCACGAACTCGGATTTGAGGATGTACCAGCAGCGGCCCATCTTATGGGCAGGGATAAGCCCCTTCTCGATACGTTTGCGGATGGTACACTCCTTGCGTCCGAGCATACGGGCAATGTCAGGCACAGTATAAACAGTGTCCGAAGTGTTTAACATACCGTGGCTCATGGCCAACGCCTCACTCGTGTTCTGATTCTTCCGCCCACTTTCTACGACTGTTGAAGTCGTGTGGTAGCTTTCTTTTCCATTTGTTTTCATCTGCATCATGATTGATTTCCTTTTCACGTTCTCCGAGGGTGATGGCATAGACAGCCATACGCTCTCCTCTGTTGTTGTAAGTGGAATGAATGAACTTTCCTGCAAGTATTCCTTGTGATTGATTGTACTTGCTGATAAGATTACGGAAGCTATGCTTCTGTTCCAATGACACATTGGCGATTCTGATTTCACCAATCTTCAATTCTCTAATCCATGTTGTAGGATGGATAACCCTTTCTACTTTATACATAAATGATAAATTTTATATGCCAAAGCTCCATTGCCTTGACATTTGAGAGTAGAAAGGCCTCCTAAAAACACGAAGCATAATAAATCACCTGCAAGAAATTGATCATTCATGTTTTATAATTTAGACAAATTAAAATTACCACTGAACTGAAAAATGTCAATGACTCGTTTCTTGCTTGCAAAAATATAATCAAAAAATCTGTATTTCGAGAATCCTCAAAGCGAAACCGACCAACCAACCAATTATTTAACTTTACCAGACGGTTTACAGGAGGATATGAGGAGAAATAAAGTGGCAATGGCTATAAAATATCATAACTGAAGGTACACAAAGTCCAAGTGATATTCCCTTTTATTCGTGATACAATATAATGGTATAAAGGGCAACGAATAAACAAATACTGTGGTTAGAGAATATCATGTCCCCCTAAAAAAATAGCCCTCTTTGATACGATAATCAAAAAGGGCTGAAATCCGCAATAAAGACATACATTTTATGGATAGTGTTTACTATTCAATCAGCTTCCCATGCTTTTTGAGTATTGAGAGAAACTCTCCCCATTCTGCCGCTCTTTTTTCTTTTGTTTTTTGAATGGCCTTGTTCTCTTTAACGTATTGACTATTGTCCTCAATATTGCGTGGGTAACAGTCACTCAGGTAAAATTTGCCAGATTCTGAAACTAATGATAAGTCTGTGAAGATTTGACTATTGAAAGATGACACAAACGTTGAGATATGGAGTAGAACCTTACCATACGAATGTATTTCTATATTACTGTAAATGGGAAAGAGCTGACTTGTCGGCTCAAAATCTTGAAAAATAATCTCACGGGTCTGCGCGTTGAAAGACTTGATGTTGTCAAGTGTAAAGAGATAGGGGCTTGAAGCGGCTCTTGTCATTCGGGCTGTTCCTATAGCAAACAATTCCGTTTTCGATGCTTGCACTGTGGGAGTTGAAGCAGACTCATCTTCATTGCTGCAACCAATAAACAGCAACGAGAAGATGAACGCTTGTAATACACAAAAGTACCTTTTCATAATTTGTTGGATTTAATTAGTTATTATAATATGTGATCGTCAATTATGTTCATATACTTCTTTATTTCTGCCATTAAGGAATAAACATGCTTAACACTTTCCAAGCCAAAGGCATGATTATCCTTGCATCTGTTTTCAACCATATCGGCAAACGCTTGAATTTCCGAGAAGAACCCTTGTGAAACAATTTGGTTATTCCCAACTATTGGTACAAAACCATTCCTTCCGTACAGATTGACAACGGTTGCATTATTTTGGAAGACCTTTTCCAAAGGGATTCCCCATATTGCAGAGTGTCTTGGAGAAAAATCAAGTCTTTCCATTCTGTCCAATATATACTGTCCTTTGTCCGTACTGATACTTAATTGTTCCTGTGGATTCTGCCAAGAGTAATCTGTTGATAGTTCCAGCATCCCCGTTATATTTTGATGCTCCAACACAAGGAATAAGGTCTGGCCACCATCCTTACTGCGCATTTCCTCTGCTGCCTTTACCTTTGCTTTGCCAAAGAGAAACGTAACATAGTCAAGAGGATGGATAAACAGGTCGAGCATGGCATCACCCTCCGGGTATAACCCCGTAAGATAGCGATAATGATAGTGCCGTTCCCCTCCAATTCTCAATTGCTTTTGCAGGATTTGAGTGGCTGGGGCAAAACGTCTTTGCAGTCCGACAACGATATGTTGTGACCCGTATAATTTGACGGTATCGGTCAAAGACTTTAGTTCCCTCTCGTTCTCACACGGTGGTTTCTCTATGAATAAGGACTTCCCTGCTTTAATGACTTCGTTTGCTATATGAAAGTGCGAATGTGGATTAGCAGCCACAAAGACTCCCGAAACCGTATCATCATTCAAGATGTCTTGTAAAGAAGTCGTACCTTTTACTCCCTTGTACTTTTGAGAAATCAGCCCGGCTTTCTTCTCCGAGGTGCAGCAGATGTATTTCAATGGCAACTGAAGATATTGTATCACGGGCAACAGATTGCTGACACAATGATTGCCAAGACCTACAAGAGCATACTGTTGGGTGTAGATATGGTTCAGTTCCCTTATGCTCCGCATACTCTTGTATCTGCCGATGATTTTGTCTATATATCCCATAGTTTACGCTGTTATTTGCTTGAAATGTTCCTTATAGGTGTTTTGCGTGTTGCTGGTCCATTGATATTTTCCGTAAAACAATTCTATCAGTCGCTTGGGAAATATTCTCTCCAGATTCCTTAACAGGATAATATCATACTTCCGGTGATAGTTGATCCAGCATTGATTACACGTTTTGGAGTGTTGACATTGAATCTTACAGGTTTCCCTTGAATTGAATATTTCGTCAAGAGTGTTCTCATGGATGTTGCCCAAGACCACGTCCAAATTCTGGCACAACGGGACATCACCATTGGAATGGATGACCAACTCACTGAAAATGCTATGGCACCTCAGTTTCAGCCTGTTATTCTTCCATTCGTCATACAGGGCCACAAAATCAAAATTTTCATCCGTTTGATGTATGGATGAAGGTATCTGACGAATGAAATTATCATCATTGGCTTCCATCAAGTCCTTGGTCGTGTCAAAGAATGACATTGTACTATAAATGCCAATACGCACGTCTATGCTATATTTCTTGGCACAATCTATGACATGCTTCATATCCTCAAACGAGTTCCACGGAGAAAGGCAAAACATCAAGGAAATGGAGACAATATCCCTACACGCCTCTATAACTTCAATAACCTTATCATATCCATCCCTGCCACGCATATAGAGATAGGTTTCTCTGGTGCCGTCAAGTGAAATATACAGATGCTTGGGGTGATGATTTTTTACGGCAGATATTACCTTGTTTACCGCAAGACAATTAGACAGCAATGTATAGTTGGGGTGATGTTCGTCAAACCATCCCAATATCTTGTCTGCTTCGGGATGAAGGATAAACTCACCTCCCTCCAAGCCGACCGTCGTGCGTTTCGTTATACATTTGCTGTTCATTATCTTGATGATGTCGTCTAATCTTAAATTTTCCGTAGGTTTCTTCCAAATGGAACAGTGCTTGCAACGTGACTGGCAGTTGGTAGTGGAATATATCATCAAGGAAGTAAGTTCCTTATGCCGTCTGCGTATTACATTGTTGGCAAATACTATTCCGTTGTGGATGTAGTCATAAATACTGTACATTCTTTCTTTTGAGTTTTGTCTTTTATTGTTAAGAGCAGAAAACCACGAAAAGACTGCACAATATTTATGACTTTTTTATCTATTTATTTCATTTACCAAGTAAGCCGCAATCCAAATGGTACTGTTATGATGAACGGATGCTCTGTGCGGTAGGTTTCAAGGCCACTGCCATTCCCGAAGTAATAGAACATGTTAGGTTCTAAATACAGACTGAAAGGCTTGAATAGCCTATACTGAACACCGATACCTAAGTTCACAGACCACTGATAACGTGGCTTGATGTCACCCTTTAACGTGTAGGACGAGTCAGACGTTATGATATACTTCTTATCAAGTGAACTGTGAACTGGCATCTCGAATGTCACTCCACCGGTCGTATAGGCATTGAATCGTCCCTTGCTCCATATACGATAGGTCAATCGCAATGGTATGCCCACATAATCAATCTTCTGGGTCTTCAACAAGGTCGCACCATGAAACTCACTCTCAAAATCAGACTTCATTCTTGTGTAAGTCAATCCTGTTCCAAAAGTCCAATGGGAACTTAGTTGCTTGTTGAGCGACAAACTAAAGGTCTGGGGGCGGTAGTGATGCGCCTTCTCACCTAAGGAAGCGTTGCCCTCTGTTGCATTATTCAGTGCTATCCATGACATTTTTTCCCTCTCGACAGAATCCATCAATGCATTGTTCCGAACTAAATAATTTACATAATCATCCCATGTATATAATTTGGCCGCAGCCCCACCATTAGCGTAATCTACTACTGATAGGTAGTTCAAATTGGACATGGCTCCATTTGCTCCGGCATTAGATGAATAGCCGAAGTTAAATGTCCATGGGTATTTCTTCTTATTGCTGACACCAGGCGACATACTTTCATTCAATGCCATCATTTTTTCTTCGGAAATTTGTGGAATACGAAGCACGGAGTCTTTGGTGCCGATACTCCCTATAGCCAGCTGCTTCTGTAAGGAATCCACATGGAAAACTACAGTCTGCTGCTCGGATTCTACACTATCTGTTATCATCCGTGAAGAAATCTTTTCAGTAGAGGTAGCCATTTCTGCCAAGGCACGTTCATCATTATTACTGGTACTTATACTTGATGGGATGGAATATCTTGGTTGCACTACCTTTTGAGAGGCAGATTCTTTTTGAACCCGTCCTGGCAGCTCCTTATGAGTGATTACTGCTGCTTGCTTGTGTTCAGAAGTTCCAACAGTCTTGTCCTTCGTTACGAAATAGATATAGACAGGTATCAGAACTGGAAGCAAGAAGAGCATCCAATAGTTCATCAGTATGGTCCGCAACATTTTCTTTGCCCGAACCAGCTGAGAAGATGAACTGTGAGGATTGATACCAAGCAGTTCTCCAATTTCCTTATGGGAAAGACCATCCAGAACTGAGAGTTTGAATATCTCCCTGTTCCCCTCCGGTAACGACTCTATTGCCGACAGCAATAGTTCAAGTTCTGTATTCTTTTCTTCCTCGTCTTCTTCGCTCAAAAATTCTATGCCCAGACTAGACAGAGGAATGTCATCCTTCTCTGTGCTTTGCAGGTACCTTAGAGAAAGGTTTCTTACAATGGTGATCATCCATCCCTCCAATTTTGAGTTGTCTTTCAGCGATTTGATGGAGGTGAAGATGATGATGAAAGCATCATGCAAAATATCTTCTGCCGTGCTTTCGTCTGCCACATAATGCTGGCATATCCGCAATAATCTGTCGGAATATGCCTTGTATAAATTTCCGAGAGCTTCCCGTTCTCCCTGTTTACATGCGTCTATATCAACATCTACTTTCATAGATATACTTTTCCTTTTAATTATAAGGAGCAGATTATGACTAAAAGACTGCACGAATTTTGAAACTTTTTTTTTGAGCAACTTAAAAAAAGACTCAAATTTATGATTAATGACCTATTTTAAGGGCGAATAATCAACAACAAGAACACTATTACAAAGTTCACCTCCCTTCATAAGAAAGACGCTTGATGGCGTATTTTGATACCTATAACAAACGATGGCCAATGGCAGCTCTAAGGAATTATAATTTGTCTGAAGTCATGAAGTAATTTCTCCATTCTTTTCATCAATTCATTAAAGGGCTTGGCTTTGCCATATATATATCCATCTACCATATTTGTCTCATAGTCCAGACGATAGGCCTTCAGAACCTCATTTCGGGGAATAAAATCAATACTTGTCGGATAATCTTTGTCATAGTCCACATATCCCAAATGATAGAAACGACGACGATGTTCTACGATAGCCTTATAAAGGTTGCCATCGCTCAGTGACTTCTGGCCAAACTCCGTATCCATCAATCTATCTAAATCATAGAGATGCCGGGACATACGCAATGTTCTTGGTTTTTCCTTTTGAAGCTCCTCACTAAGAAGCAGCGCCTTCTCCAAAAATGTTCTTGATGGCGTTACAGTCTTGATAGATGCTGTCATTTCATCATCCTCTTCAGGGAACTTATCAAAGACAAGAGAGCGAATGTCGCATTTCTCATTAGGCTCAGACATAGATAGACAACTGATTTCTATTTTAATCCTCGCATCAATAAGTCTCATGCTGGACGGGAAGATACTTTCATAATTGACGAATATTACCGTTGGGTCACTGTCATGATCTATAGGCTTGGGAGGTTCCCCCGCCATCGTTTCATTCTTTACAGTATATCCTTCAATTCCCATTTTCTGAAGTTCCACATCCAGTTCTGCTGAAAGTGTCCCATGAATATAATCTCGCGACGCTTTTCTTAACTTCTTTACCTGGTTGTTGTTCTCACACTTGGCAAATGGCAGGTTAAGGATTTTTTCAAAAAAAGTTCTGTCAATGGAGATGTCGATATCTTCACTGAAACGGTTAATAAGATTCCATCCTTTACTCAAAGAAGTTCCGCCCTTGAAAAGAAGCCATTTCCCACAAGATGTGTTAAACAGGGCTTTGAGGACTACTGTCACCCACCAATCCTTCTCTACCGCATTATCTTCGATATTATGATCTTGTGCGACTGATTGTATCATTGAGATCCTCTCATCAATGCTATGATTCTGCCAACTGCTCATGATTCTTATTGTTTAGGATGTTTATTATTTTTCTTCTTATCCATGCAGGCATGACTTTTAAGTCTTCCGACATGGTATCGTCCTCTGGATATTTACTCAATATCACATTGATTGCACTTTCCCACTCGCCATTATAGTTTCGTTCACCGATAGCTTTCATGGCTTGTACTAACAGACGTGTGACCTTTCCCTTCAATGCGAAATTCTTGGGCACTCCTCTTTTGAACGTGATGGTTTTATTGCCACACTTGATTTTTCTTGCAGACCCACTGGTGAGAAAAACAGGGGTCATGGTAACTTGTTCGGACAATCCGAGCATATTCAGCGCGGTGCTACCAGTAGGGAGAATCTCTGCATTATCTCTTTCTGCGATAGCACGGGCAATATCCTCGGTAGTTGGATAAACAACACCGAATTTGGTTTCCTTTGCTTTTAGGTATATACCACGAGATAGCCTTAATAACAATCCCTGCCGGACAAAATCTGACAAGATTTTGCCAACATACTCGTCGTCGTATTCTGGAAAACTATTATTAAAGAACAGCGTACCTGTCTCTGCCTTTTCAATATCCCTCCTTAGAACATCAACAACCTTCTTGTCTTTACTAAAAGTTAACATCTATTAAGTCGGTTATTTTTGCAAAATTACCGCGTATTCTCCAAATTACCAAATTCTTTGAAGAGTTTTTGATATGAATAAAGCATTTTGCCGTAACTACTCAGTCTTTTTAGGCATGACAAATTCCGAATGACTATTTCTTAGTCATTCTCAGCAAAGAGTTCATCGAAGAAGTTCTCCTTGGGAACCATGTCGGAAACGAGTTTGTAGAGAACCTTGAACTTTGAGAAACCGTTTCTCTTTGCTGTTTCCGCTATGGAATGAAAACTGGCAAACTCATTGGCTCCGTCATTTGTCCTAAAGCATCCTGCAACCTTTGTCTTGACTTTCAAGATTCTAATGGCTCCCTCGCTGGAGTTGTTGTGGTGCGGAACTTCATCATGTTCAAGGAATGTAAAAATATACTGTTCGCATTTTATCAGTCCTCTCTGCAATGTTTGGAAGTCTTTCTTTTCCTTGCACTCAAACGGTGAGACATCCACGTCAAGCAACGACCGCATCCGTTTTCTAAAGTCCCCGACATCTATCTCTTTCAGGGGTTTCGTGTTTTTCAGGTGTATAGCCTCCCTGAGTAGTTCCTGCATGTCGAAGGACCAGTGCTGCTCGCCGTTGATGTCACACGGAATTAAGCAAAAGGGAATATTGACGACAATGCAATTCTATCATCTTGATGGTGTCTAAAAGTCGTTTGGGCAAAAACAGCGAATAGAATATCCTCACTATTCCCAACAGACATAAAATGAAGAGGGTGTTATGGAAGGCTCGCTCTTTTGACTTGAAACAGACGTAACTGGAAAACCATAAATAAGACTTTATAACTCTTTAACTTTAAGCTTTGGATGGCCTGCTGAAAAAGACTGAGTAGTTACATTTTGCCTTGATTATTGTTAAAATTGAGAATATCCTTGTGTGATAGTGGGATAATAACTATCTTTGCGATGTTATTTAGAGGTTGTATGAGTCACCAATAGCTGCTATACTTTAGTTCCTTATGACTTATTCAATCATCTTTAAGGCTTCCGCGTTAATAAAAATAGTGGGAGCAAGCTCTTTGAATAATTATCAGTGTAACCTCCTAATTGTTGTTAAATTAGAAAACAAGGATGCTGGGGTCATAAATGTGTTACTAATATTGATAATGTGTTATAGGTGTGTTACCACCTGTTTGAATAGCCTTCATAAGGTTTCAAAATATGACATAATACATTATCTATAAGCACATTAAAACAAATATATCATTTAGAGATATACGACTCCAACGGAATCACGGGAAGGGACACCGAAAAAGGTGTCCCTTGTTTGATTTGAAA
>ERZ1106969.392-NODE-392-length-47125-cov-6.353665_pt1 | contig 47125 bp, 55 predicted proteins | sample MGYA00403685_ERZ1106969 | MGnify/ENA primary metagenome ERZ1106969 (study PRJEB35170, sample SAMEA104062416) | human gut metagenome | biome: human gut; feature: human-associated habitat; material: faeces | place: Denmark | collected 2012-05-18 ... | reverse complement strand
CTGGTATGCTGCTCAAGCGTTTTAAGCTGGGCCTGAAGGGTGAGAAGTTCGGCCTGCGCCTTTTCCTCTGCTTTGTCACCGGCTGGCGTTGAATAGCTTTTGCCTTTGGGGGTTTTTGCGTCCTTAAACTGCTTTTCAATCCCGGCCCGCGCTGCAGCAATATCCTTGTCAGTCCACAGCGTGGCGATTCCGTCTTTCGCATCCTGGCGGTTTTTCTCAATAAGCTGACTGAGCTTTTTCTCTGCTGAAGCCCGCTTTTCTGCCGCTGTCGCGCCGGACTCCACCAACTGGTTAAACTGCTGCTGGCTGCGGATTGCCTGAGTCTGCTGGTCCGTCCGCATTTTTTCCCGCGCGGCTGTCAGTCCTTCCTGGGCATATTGCTGATCAGCCAGATCATAAGCCTGCTTTTTAAGCTCCACCTGCTGGCGCGCGTTTCTCAGCCTTTCCGCATCAGCTTTCTGCAGAACGTTGTTACCGGCATAATCCGGGTCGACTTTAAGATTGCTGGACAGCGCACGGTACTCTTTCTCTGCTGCCTGCCATTCAGCAAAAGAGTCCTGGCGCTTCATCGCGGTGTCAGGATTACGCCCTACACCCAGCATCGCATCCCACGCCCCGGAAGCGGCATTCTTCACCCAATTCCAGGCTTTTTCGAGGGAGCCGAGATTGTCCTCTACAGCCCCCGCTCGTTGTATAACGGCATCAGAATATGCCCGCATTGCCAGCTCGGCTGCTTTCTGCGAATCCCCCAGCGCCTGAGCAGAAGAAATCTGTTCATACTGGGTGGCCGTCAGAAAATGCAGGGAATCATTGAGCGTCGCGACCGCGTTAACCGGATCATCCTTCAGACGTTTAAACTGGTTGATGGTTTCATCGACAGCCTGCCCGGTAGCCTGCTGCAGCCTGGCGGCAACATTGCTGACCATGCTGACATCATTACCGCTGAACGCGCCGCTTCCCACGACCTGTGCCAGCACACCTGCAGCGGCATGCTGCGTGATACCATTACCGGCCAGCGAACGCGCCAGCGCCTGAAGCTGACCGGATGTTTTACCCGCGTAGCTCCCGGTCAGGATTAGCTGTTTATTAAATTCCTCAGACTCTTTGCTACCGTCATACCAGGCTTTACCTAACCCGACAACCGCAGTAGCAATCCCCCCGACCATGCCAGCCATGCCCAGCCCGCGTAAAGTCATCAGCTGATCTATCCATCCGGCGCGGTTGGCCAGCGTAATACCCGAACCACGAAGGGCACCAAAGTTACCGCGCATGACTTCGCCCATCAGAACGCCAAGTTCCCGACGCGCCGCAGCACTTTGCAGACCCAGCCCGTGCGTGGCTACTTTAGCCGCTTCAAGCTTACGGATATAAACTTCTGCGGCATCACTGGCTCCAACCTGCGCAGCCTTCATTCGCAGCAGTTCGGTACCGGAGAGCTTTTGCTCTACGACCTGAGACTTCAGTTGACGGAGAAAACGCGCCCGTGCAATCCCTGCTTTCTCTTCGACAATCTGAAGCTCTTTCTGTCGGGCTGTCGTATGAGAGATCAACGCAAGGTAATCCTGCTGGGTAATATTTCCCTGAGCCCTTGCGGCACGAAAGCGTGCCTGCACATTAGCGAGAGATTGTGTTTCTCCGTTCAACTGGCGAACACTGTCTATCTGGCGAAAAAAAGATGCAGCAAGTTCATCCTGCCGCCTTGCGAGCACCGCCGCCTGGCCGTCATTCTCACGCATGCGCTGGCTGAGGTCTGCCACCCGGCGGTGTGTTTCATCAACGGATTTAGATACTTTTTGCCAGTTTTGAGCCAACCCTTCCGTGGCGTCTGCCTGGCGGGATTTGATTTCCGCCGCTGCAGAAGCACCTGCATCCCCCACACTTTTTAATGCTGCAACCTGTCGCTCTGAGGCGCGCTGCATTCGCGTTTGGACTTTTTCAGAGTCATCCGCCATCCCTGTGAGTTGGCCCTTTATACGGGCAACCTGCTCGCTGAACGTGGCGCTGTCGACATCAAGGTTGATGACCAGATCGCTAATCTGCTGGGCCATATCGGATACCTCCTGTGATCCCCTCAGCTGCGGCCATCAGCGTGTCATCATCCGGTTCATCATCACTGATGATGCTGCCGGAAGGAGAAAGCAGGCTGAAATGTGCGGGGGTAAGTTCCGGATCGCGGAAGAAAATAGAAGAGATGGAATAAAGCAGCCCGGAAAAATGCGCATCGAGCTGCGCGTCCTGAAAATAATGTTCCCGGTAGAACTGGTGCCAGTCGCCCAGCTCACCAGAAGTCATTCCAGCCAGCATGGCGCGCCAGTCGGGTCGCCCGAACTCGCGCGCCAGATTCAGGACAAATTTCAGCTCGCTGGCAAGGGCTTTTCCGCCGTAACAGCTTCTGCGCCTTCGGCCTCTGATGGGGCACCTGGATCGTCAGTGTTGTCATCATCAACCGGAACGAGCATGCCGGAGAGCAACTTAACCTGCATTTCAGCCTTGCCGATCGCTTCCGGCGGCCAGCCTTTGAGAACCTGCTGGTAAAGCGCTTCTTCGTCGGGACCTGCTGGGTCATTATGCCAGAGAGAAAGTGCGATCACGCGCGCACCGCAGCGGATGTTTGAACCCACCAGACGGGCAGTCATTTCCTGATCGCTGATGCTGTCGCTTTCATGGCCAAGTGTCTTTTCTTCCGCAGCCAGAAATTCAAGGTACTCAATACGCTGAAGCGCTGACAGTTCATTCAGCGTGGTGGATTCACCAAGGTAGTTAAATGTTTCTTTTTTGAGGAACATATCCCCCTCCTCAGGAAGCGGTGACAGTGACTTTGCAGACTGCAACGAAATTGCCGTCGCTGGTCATGACAATGATGTCTGCGGTACCGACTGCCACGCCCGTTACGGTGATCGTGCTGCCGCTTACAGATACGGTCGCTTTGGTCCCATCAGATGTGGCAACCCGGAACGAAGGATCCGATGCACTGGCTGGATTAACCGTCACATTAAGCGTGGTGGTCGCCGCAACAACGACGCTTGCCGTGGATTTATCAAGCGTGACGCCTGTAACAGCAATGGGCGCAGAACCACTTTCTTCAGCCAGTTCAGGCTTGCCAGTATTGGTGATTTTCGCTGTGCGGGTAATAACCTCTTTTGCCGGGATAGCTTTACCCAGGCTGCTGCACCAGCCGCGGAAAACGTCGACGGTACCATTCGGATATTTAATCTTGTACACCCGGACAGAACCATCGTTAAACCAGGTGACCAGTTCTTTCTGTCCCTGTTCTCCCGGCTTCCAAGCAAGCGTAAGTGATGTATCACCTGCCGATTTTGCACCCTGAGCGGTCGCGTTCCAGTCAGCGTCCTCATCGTCGAGGTAGGTGTCGTCATACGATTCGGCGGTCATTTCGCCCGGCGTGAGTTCCTTAATTTTTGCCAGACGACTCCAGTCGATATCAGAGAGGGGGTTAGCAAATGCGTTACCCGAGCCGGTGTACAGCCAGAGCGTGGTGCCAGCACCTTTTACGGGCGCCAGTGGATTGGGTGTAGGCATAAATACCTCTTACATTGAATACGTTAATGTGTACGTGAAATCGACGGAACCCCACGTGGCCATCTCATCATCCCGCTGGTAGTCGTAGCCCTGGGGAGTCATTGTTTCGATTAATGCGTCAAGACCCGGAATGCCCTCCATTGCCGGATATATTTTCTCTTCCATCCAGGAATCCAGCGCTGTGTCAGGGCTGGAGGCCTTAAGAAATACTTCGATGTGGAGAACGGCTTGCCACGAATCTTCATCAAGCGAATCGCCGGTGTACTCCGCGTCAGAAAGGTAAACAGCCACGGCAGGGAGATCCTGCTCTTCAAGAAAAACAGGGCGCCCGTCAAACCAGGTGACGGTGTCGGTGATATCGGCTTTCAGTTTTGCCAGAATGGCTGCACGAATTGCGCTGTGTTTGTTCATCGCTTCAGGTGGATCCTCAGTTGATTTTTCAGTGCTGCGGAAAGTTCTTTGGGCATATCGCTTTCAATAAGGCGCTTGGAAATAGAGGTGAATGCCACGGTGAGCGGTGTCTCAAGAGGAACTTTGACCACATCAATCGGATAACGGGCCTGACCTACGCGCCGCATGACCTGCCAGCGCCCGTTCTCCAGTTGTTGAATAAACGCATTGCGAAAGGTATAGGGTCCGATTTTAAGGACACTGCCCGATCCGTTTCTGGCCCCTTTTTTACGCGACAGCCGGACGCGCGCCGTGCCGAGCTTTATCGCGGGAAGATTACCGCGGTTGATTTTTATCGATGCGACCGGACGATCGTGGCGGGCCTTGCGTAAACGGGAACGCTGCCGGACCAGACGAACCGGAAGCCCCGTTTTCCGGTTATCATCCACCTTTGCCTCTTTCGCTACAGTTTTGCTGCCCTGACTTATCGTTCTGCTGGCCACACGGTTAAGTGCTTTCGCAGTTGCCTCAGGAACGATTAACCGGCTGAGGCTGTTGAGATTCTGAATAGCCCTTTCCAGGCCTTTAACCGACATCCCCCCCTCCTATTCGATAAAGATGCGCGGCTTACCGTTAAAGCGCTCGTGACGGGTCAGATGGAATTCCTCCCCCTCAAAAATCACCACATCATTACGGCGTGGCTGGTAGCCAGCGGTAAACACCACCAGCGACCGCCCTGTTCCGCTTAAAGGCCCCATTTCTTCCAGAAACTCAGCCGGAATAACAATCATGGGCTCCCCGTTGATGGTCGCTGGCTTGCCCATTTTGTTCACCGTGACCGCATCCATGCGACTGACAAGTCTGTCAAAGGGATTAGGCATTGATTTTCACGGCTACAATTGCGGAACTGGCAGCAGCATCTTCCCAGGCAACCCCGGCCAGATCGGCACCTGTCGCGTCGTTCTGCACTTTTCCATCTTTGATATGAACCTGCTCACCGATGGTGATCGCATCGGTAGTCAGCTTAGGCAGCAGGAAAACACCTTCGGAAAAACCGTCCCCTGTCTGGCCTGCCGCAATATCAGTAATGGCAATCGCCACGACTTTCCCCACCATCACCGGCGAACCACTCAGGATCGCAGCGCTGCCCGTGTTGGCAATCTCAATAGTTTTGCCATGCTGTACAAAATTCTTCGCCATAAATTCAGTCTCCATCCAGCCCCATACGGGGCCGAATTCAGATACAAAAAAAGCCCTGGTGGGCTGTGATGTGCTGCTTGAGTGGAAGGGATTATTTCCCGGTTGATTTCGCCATGCCGCGATAATCCAGAGGTGATACACCGGCATCGATGCGCACTTTGGTGGCAATACCGTCGGTAGTGAAGCCTTCTTGCTGATCGATATACGGAGTATCAACGCCGTTCAGGTAAGCCACTTCGATGGTGTCCGTGCCCTTAGCGGCGGCCAGATACCAGGCGCTGGTGTCTTTGGCGTCAAGACGCGGCTCCGCGATAACTTCAGCAAAGTTCTGAATTGGGTTCATGATACCGGCGTTGATATCCGCCCCTTTCACACTGGCAGATTTGATCGTCTGGTTTGCCAGGGTTTCGAGCGCGACTGGCACCAGCATGAATGCCGGGCGAATATTCAGGGGACGCTCACCCTCTTTCTGCAGACGCATCATCTTGCGCGCTTCATCAAGGCTGGCTACAGAAATCGCGCCTGCGGAAATATTGCCATGATCAGCATGGAACAGCGGCTTACCATCAGACAATTTCGCGTTTTCGGTCAGCACGGCATACACCAGGTCGCCAATCGTCCCTTTTGCTGCACGGCCCATCTTCATAGGTACATCGGTTAACTGATTCAGATCGTCGTTGATGATCGCCTGACGGGTAATAGAGAAGATTTCACCGTAGGTGGCCAGCGCGATGCTTTCACCTTTATCTTTGGTGGTCACATACTTATATTCAGCACCTTCGCGTACCTTACGCAGGGATGAGAAGCCGCCCAGACCGACACGATGCGCCGTTTTAAAGTCAGACAACTGGCCTTTCTTGGTCCACTGCTCAAAAGTTTCTGCTGCTTCCTCCCAGCCCTGCAGTAACGCTTTATTAGCAACGTCGAGCAGGATATTACCGAAGTCAGACGTGCTGTGCGTCAGTGCCATGCCGACCATTTGCATCGGGTTATAGCTGGAAACGCCGATGCCGCGTTCGGTCAGTGCCATACGGGCATATTCGCGCAGCGTCATGCCGTTATAGACGTTGTCCCGCTCCAGGCTCTCGAAGCCAGCGCGCGCCATCAGTGCCTGGCGAACTCCGTCGCCAACAAAGTTACCGTTCCCGGCGTAAATGTGCGCATCCGTGGTTTTATTCGACGGTGTGGCATTTTTGCCCAGCGCCGCCAGCAATTCATCTTTAGCCTGAGCCACTGTGCATTCCGGATCCGCGATGCATTTATTCTGCAGCTCATGATGCTTGCCACCGAACATCGCAAAGAGATCGTTAATTGCGTTAACACGGTTCTTTTGCTCGGCAAGCACCTGTGCACGGATAGTGGCTTCATCAGAAGTGGACGCTGGCGCTGGGGTCGTCGTTGCCGCCACCTGTGGTTGCGGTTGCTGCGGTTGCTGCGGTTCGCGCTGGGTAGTATTGCGCGGCGGGGTGATCATGTTACGAATGCTGTTTGGCATCTTTTCAAAGTCCTCAATACGTTTTGATTGAATACAGGCCATCGCCTGCAGAGATGTAGTGACCTGATCGGCAAAGCCATGCGCTAAGCATTCTTTACCATCCATCCAGGTTTCATCGTCCAGCATGGCGGCGATTTCATCGGTCGTTTTTCCTGTTTTCTCCGCGTACGCCGGGATCAGGACAGACTCGACCTTATCCAGCAGATCGGCATAATCCCGCATGTCGTTGGCATCGCCACCTGCGAATCCCCATGGTTTGTGGATCATCATCATCGTGTTTTCCGGCATAATTACCGGGTTGCCAACCATCGCAATCACCGAAGCCATTGAAGCTGCCAGACCATCAATGTGAACGGTGATCGCCGCGCCGTGATGCTTCAGGGCATTAAAAATGGCGATGCCATCAAAGACATCGCCACCGGGCGAATTGATATGAAGGTTGATATGGGTAATGTCGCCCAGCGCCTTCAGGTCATTCACAAACTGGCGCGCCGTCACCCCCCAGTAGCCGATCTCGTCGTAGATATAAATATCCGCTTCGTTGTCGGCGCTGGCCTGCATACGGAACCAGGAATTACTTTTTGCGCTGGCTTTCGGACGGTGGTGCGCCCGGTTCTTTGGCTTCGGCACTTGTGCCTCCTTTGTCATTGGCAGGGTCAGTGTCAAACACCAGCCCCATCTCTTTGTTTTCGTCGATCTCTGCCTTCCGGCGCGCCTTCACATCGTTCGGGTTACGTCCGCTGGCTCGGACCCAGTCGGATTCCGTTGCCGCTCCGCCCCGGATCTGTAACTTCCAGGCATTGGCCTCTTTAACCGGATCGATCCACGGCATAACAGGGCCGGAATACACTGCCGAGTACAGCGACTCCATATCCAGACCGCGGGGCAATTTAATCTCGCCAGCGGCCACCGCCATTTTCAGCCAGGAGCGGTACATTGGCCGGGTAACCGCGCCAATAAACCAGTCCTGCAAAATGAGATAGCCGTCTGTTGATTCCACCAGTTCCTGCCGCTGCGCGCTGTAGGTGCCGTTGTAGTTTCTGGCTGTGCTTGAAAAGCTGAGTCGGCTACCTGCTGCAACAGCGCGAAGTTGCCCATTTCGGAAGGTTTCAAGGTTAGGATTGGGCCGGTCAGATTTCACCATGCCGATATCTTCACCAGGTTTCAGATCGTCATAAATGATGCCAGGCTGAATCATCAATTCCCGATCATCATCATCGGAAGAACTGTTACCCTCCTCTAAGCTTTGCCCGTCCCCCTTTTTGATGTACATACCCAGCGCAGCAGCAATACGTGCGGCGGTGAGCTCAGCATCTTCATACTCTTTGAGTGCACTCAGACGCATCAGTACACCGGACAGCATCGATACGCCCCGGGTCTGGTGCAGACGGCGGACAAATTTAAGATGCAGCATGTTTTCCGCATCCACTTCTTTGGTATCAAGCTGACGGCCTGAAACGGGCAGGCTTTTATAAACCTGATATTTCCTTGGTCTGCCCCAGTTGTCGACGAATACCCCCTGATTAAGCTGGCTGGCAGCATCGCTGTTCATGGGAATAAAATCTGGTTCAAGCGCTTCAAGCCAGAAGGGGATACCGGCTGCTGGCGTAAGACCATTCCCGGTTCCACTGACAAGCTGGGCAAACACTTCGCCATCCCGAAGCCAGGTGCGCAACATCAGGCGCTCAAGCATCGGGCGGGTAAACTGGTTCGTGACATCTGGCCTGACAGACCATTCTGCCCATTTATTACGGATCTGATCTGCCAGCTTTTTGGCGATTTTACCGTTCATCAGTTTGGGATGGGGTTCAACAATAATTCCGGCTTTCCCCACCACCCGCTCTTCCAGCTTATCGAACACCCCAATCACCAGATCGTGATTGTTATCGAGCCACCGGGCCTGCTCCCGCAGTGATACCGCCCCCATTTTGCTGAGCTGATCTGCAGAACGGTTTTCACGGCGCCCTTTGTGCGTTCTGGTCGGGGTAACGGCTTCATATGCCCTGATTTTCGCGCGCGCCTGCAGACGGGCTGCTTTCCAGCCAGGCGAAAAGACCCCAATCGCATCATCTAAAAGGCTCATTCAAACCTCGCCAGTCGGTAACCGGGTCGCCCGCGGCGATGAGAAATAAGAGAAGAGAGACGACGCTCCCACTCCTGACGCCCTTTTCGGATTTCCGACAGGTTCTCCATCGTCATTTCCTGCCCATTGAAACGGATAGTTTTGCCATCCAGCACCGCCATTTCGGCTTCGGTATATCGCTGGATCATGGCTTCGATATCAACACGGTTCACAACCATCCTCCTGATGTACTCCAGGGGTTAGAATCATCGGTTACGGGCTTTTTCCGCTTCCGTTTTTTGGTGGGTACTGGTTCTGGTGTCTGGGATGACGCTTCGCCAGCTTCCGGCGGCGCGTTCTCCAGCCAGGTTTCCCGCCTCGCCCACTCAGGAGCAGCGGGCCATTTGATTTTCTCGTAGCCGTGGAGGATGGCGAGCGCATCTGCGTAGACCAGCAGGTCAAATGCTTCGTTTGCACCACGTCCCGGCTTACTCCATTTGCCATCGGTCGATCGCTCCTCATAGGTCAGTTCATCGTAAAACCAGCTGCCGAGCCAGTCAGGGAAATGCACATAGCCAGGGCCTGGTGAATCACGCCACAAAGCGTTGTTCACCCGGTCTTTCAGAGCATCGGTCTGGATCAAGTAAAGCGGGACATCACCAGAAGCCTGTGCCCGTCGGCTTGAACGTCCGGTATTATCAGGAAAGGTTCGGGAGATGAGTTTTGATCTGCGGACACTGTCGCCTTTGAACAGGTAAATCTGTTTTCCGAGTCCTTCACGACGACACTTACGCCAGAATTTATAAGCGTTGTCGGTCACACCATCCTCACCGCCGGAGTCAACGGCCATCGCCATCAGCCGCATACACCGGGTCGGATCCGATGCCAATGGCCAGGCTTTGTTAAACACATCGGTCAGCAATAAATCCCAGTCTTCCGGATAGCTTGCCGGGTCAATCTGCTGGCTCTCGCCATTGGCGTCATAGCGCATCGACTGCCGGATATTGTAGCGGTCCACCAGCCAACGCTCTCCCATGCTGCCGTAGCCAGTAACCTGAACAACAAAACGCCGGTTGCGCCCCGCCTGAACATCGACGGTCGCCATAAGGAAACAAACCCCGTCCGGAACAGAGCGCTTTGGTACAACCTCCGCACGCTGCTCAAGCAGTTCACTTTTGCGCTGTTCCATGCTGGAGCGAGGAAGATACGGACGCCCAAAGTCGGTATTGATTACCGTCTTCAGTGCTTCCTCGCTGCCGGTGGCCTGATAGTCCTGCTCGGCGGTAAGAAATTTATAGATGAGCTGCGCCCAGGTCTGATACGCGGCGGCAGGACCTTCCATCCAGAAGGAGGCAATGCGCGATCGTCGCCCTTCCCCAGTGATAACACCATCGTTGTCGATGGTTTGCCCATCCCGCAGCCACTTCCCTTTCATATTGAGCGAACGCTTCATATCCGCAGTGATGTGCTCTTTACAGGCAGGGCATTGAAGACAGGCTTTCTCGCTGGCCTGAACAGGGTCCGCGATATCGCGGTAACCTGTCATATTGTCCATTTCAGGCTGGAAATATTCACCGCAATGTGGGCACGGCCAGTAAAGGCGACGGCGATCACCACGGTTGTACAGCGCCAGAATCCCCGTTGAAGGAGGAGCTTCATGCGGTGAGCTACGGCGCCATTTTGTGTCACGTATGTCGCGGCCCGGCGAACTCTCAACCAGTGTCATACCTGACGACATGAACGTTGTTGTTCGCTTTGATGCCAGTGAAAAGGCGTCACCTTCCCCGTCAATGTCTTCCGGGAAACGGTCATAGTCGGTCAGTGCCACGCATTTATAGTCCGATGAGGACATGATATTGACCGATGGCCAGCCAATTTTCAGGTAGTTCCCGGCGCGAAAAGTGCGGTCATATACGTTGTTATCATTACGCCGCGGGCTCAGTCGGGATTTCACTTCAGGGCTGCAACGGAATGTACGATCAAGACGCTTTTTGGAGTGCTCGCGCGCCTTTTCCTCAGTCATCTGAATCAGGAGCATATCAGCCGGATCACAGACAACGTTGTAAACAATCCAGCCATCAATCAGACCAATGGTTTTACCCGTTCGCGCCGGACCAACAAACACTACCGCGTCATATTCACGCGATGCCAGGCAGTTCATCGGTTCAATCACGTAAGGTGCCAGATCCGGATCCCATGGAACGGAGTTACCCGCCCCCATCGGCACTCGCATATAAGTACTGACCGCATCGGCCACCTGCATTCGACGCGGGGCACGTAAGATACCGGAAACATCGCGGCGGATGCCTCTGGCGGATGCCCGCTTTGCCATCAGTCCTCCTCTGGCTCTTCCTCCTCTGCTTCAGCGTCCTGCACCCTCTCCGCCATCTGATCGCGCAGGTCATCAATAACGCTCTGCACACGAGAAACCGCAACAGGCGTTAATGCACAGTCACGCTCAAGTACATCAGGGAGGGTTTCAAGTACCATGACGACGGCTTTCGCCATCAATGAGAATTCGCGCGCCACTTCATCAGCGGGAATGAGCTGCCCCGTATCCTGCTCAAACTTGAGTCGCTCATTCTCAGCTTTCCAGTGGGAAAGCCTGTCCGATGGCAGCATGTCATCGATATTGGCTGACACAGTGGGGATCATCAGTTCGGTCAGAATGTCGGTGATCAGGTAAAGCTTTAATTTGCTGTTGCTACCTGGGGCCGGTTCAATATTTTTCAGCCTGGCAGCGACCGTCTGACGGTGTACGCCAGTGATCCCCGCCAGCTGGTTGATATTCAGTTTTAAAGTGGCAATTTCCTGGTCCATGATGGTGAACACTTTTTAAACGATTCGACATCTGCACGAAATCGCCTCCAATGAGATCAATAACCTGCGCAAATGATGATGATGACCTTAGATCCGAAAAACTAGCCGTTTTCCGCGAGCACGCCGCCCCGTGGCAGGCCACCCCGCCAGGAGGACCCATTTAATAATAATGATTATCACTTGCAATGGTGGGTGGCGGGCATTAAAAAGCCCCGCTTTTGCGAGGCTTATTCGATGTGATAGCTGAGTATCATTCGTCTTTTTTGATTACCACTTCTTGTGGTCTCATCTGCTGGATAGCACGACAGATGCAATATGGAATTACCGCCCACGCAACGCCCATTGCTGCACCAGCAGCCTGCTGAGGCGCACTAACAGCACCGAACACCCCGATGATTCCCTGCACAAACCCAATAACTCCGCAAATAATGCATACAACCCAGAGAAATTTCATTACCAAAACTCCTTTTATCAAAGAGCTACCATGATAATCCCATGAATTATTTAGTAAAGCATGAACGCAGGCACTCAGTGAATGCCTGTAGGGCTGATTAACACAGCTTTGTTCAAACGAAGTGAAACCATTTCCATATCTCCCGTAATGAATCTTTTAAAGAGTCGCCATTTTACGACTCACTAATGGGAAGACCTATTAGGCACTACAATAGATAACCTCAATTCGAGGCTATCTCCATCAGATCATACAGGAGATAAAAATGTTAGAAATATATGTTTTTAAGATACTTTTCTACAGTACATACCTAATCCTTGGCGTACTTGCGCATTGGGCAAAACTTGAGCTAACCAAAAGATATGAAAGGAAAAAATAGAAAAATAAACTTTCACTTAACCCCAGCCAACATGTCAGTATGTCTTTATGTTGCTGGTTTTATATTTTACCTTCCCTTACTGTCTGCTTAAGCTAGATTTCCCGCTTAAACCATCACCAAACCTGCTGTTGTTTGATTCTTTTACCGAGTCGTAAACGCGTTCACATGTTATTCCTGCCCGGTAGCTTTCGTCAGATCGCTCAGCATAGTATCGAGCTTCTTCTGCAAGGCGCCCGAGCATGTCGGCGAGCACTGCGGCGTCGGCTCCGGCTGTTTTGCTTCTGACGGCAGCGGCAAGATTTGCGGTGTGCTTTGCGGCGTCCAGGCGGGTGGCAAGCTTTGTTGCTTCGGTGCGCAACTGGCTAACAGTGGCAGACAGGCCAGCAGCAGTGGCAGCAGATTTAGCTTCTTGTGCTTGTGCATCTTTTACAGCCTCATCACGGGCAATTATGCGCCCATGTTCAATCATGCGGGCGGCGGTCTGCGCGTTCGCTGTTTGCGATGATTCCGCGCTGTCACGTTCCGCCCATTTCTTTTCCCAGCCGCGGTTACTCCAGGCATTTCCGCCGATGAATGCGACGGCCACCAGTAACGAAATGGCAATAAACTGATAGCGCAGACTCACTGGTCTATCCCCCAGCACGCCAGCGCGCTTTCCTGGTCTCGCCTTTCTACCTGTCCATAGCAGCCGTTTTTCTGGCCTTTGGTCAGACGACAGTCGCGGCCACCGTCTTTAATCCACCAGCGGATCGCTTCACAGGCGCCTTCACGGTCACCAGCATTTATTAGCTTATAGAATGTAGACGGGAAGCATTTTCCGGGACCGATGTTGTATGGGCAGAAAGACGCGATCCCGGCTTTCTGTGGTTCGGTCAGTGGTACCTTGATATTTCGCTCAACCCACGCCAGCGCCTTGTCACGTTCTATGGTGTTCACCTGGGCGCATTTCTCAGCAGACAGTTTCATGCTCTGAACTACTGGCTTGCCATCAACCATCGTGGCGCCACGGCATATGGTCCAAAGCCCGCCACCGTCGCGATATGCCGTCAGGCTGTTACCCTCTTTCTCATCCAAAAACTGATCGAGAATCACAGGTGCAGAAGCCCCCGCAAGAATCAAACCAACGACCGCTGCGCTCAGTTTATTCTTCAGCTTTGGTGGCATAGCCATTGCGACGATCCTCCCGTTCTTTCCAGCGGAAATACCAGTTCACTGCGCAGGTAATAACGGTGCATGCGATACCGACAATAATTGCCCAGTCGCTCAGGCTTAACCCTGCAATTCTGTCGGCCAACATCCAGGACACCTCTTTTGCTGTTTTAGCTGTTTCGGCATATGCCTTCGCTGATACACCGCAGCCGGCAAGCGTGGTTCCTGATCCATATGAAAGTCTGCTGTAAATGGTGCTCATTCTGGTCATAGCCTCACCTCCGATTTTTCGGATGGCGCTGTGTGTGATGAAAGGGTCAGGCTTCACGGGCTGGATTTATCAACAAAGCACGTAGTGAGTGATACCCGTGAGCCTGAAATGAAAAAGCCCCGCAGAATTGCGAGGCTTAATATTTGTGGAAGATTAGATCGACGATATGACAGGGGTACTGGTGCAATGCACCTCGCGAATACCCCTGTCGTATCGCCGGAAAGCAAAAACCCCGCGCTGGCGGGGTTCTCGTTATATTCAAATTGTTCGCTTTTCGTCGCTGCCATCGTGGCGCAGCTCTGCCAAGCATGAATGGATTATCTAACTTTCTGGGTAGTTTTCAATACCAGACACAAAAAACAGCACAAAAAATCAAAAACATTATTCCTCGCTTTCCAAAAGTGCTTTCGCTGACAGGTACACCTTTGCTCTGAAAATCTGTAAACACCACTTCACTCGCTCTCTGGCCTTTTCTTGTGTCAGCCATGGCGCAATCGCCTGCAGTTCCCGGGTTATGTCTGAGATTTTTTTTTGGGTGGTGTAATACTGAAGACCAACAACATAAACCGGATCGTTTATATCCAGCGCCTGCAGTACGCACTGCTCAACAAAATCGACATCGTCACTATGCAGGGCCTCGTCAATTACACTGGCGGGTGACTGGGGCCAGAGAATGCTGTGTGCCCTGTTCATTGCCTGCTGTCCACGGAATCCCTCTTCTCTCGCCTGATTTAACGCAACGGTGAATCGCTCGAGTGCCTTATCTGACCAGTTCCGTCCCTTAAGCACATTCCAGCACGCATGTCCTCGCGGCAAACGAGGAGCAGTTTTTCCTCCCACACCTTCTCCCCAGGTAGTGAGCAGGGATTTAATCCATCCGGACTGGATCCCCGTCAGGAGGATACATTTACCCAGCCAGCTTTTACGCGGCGCAGATGCTGCTTTACCAAGTGCTTCATAATGATTGCGGCGTTGACGTGGTGTCATCCTGTTCTTCTCCTTACGCCAGAACACCGAGCCCGTAAGCCCGGTCCAGCACTCTGATAATCATTACCGGCTGAGGTACATGCTTTCGCTCAAACTTCACCGGGTCGTTATGTAGTTCTGTATGGCACTGACGACACAAAGGGATCGCGAAAATATCATGCGCCTTCGTTGCCATACCTCCCTGCCCCCAGCCAATTAAATGGTGTGGGTCATCGGATGGTTTGCCGCAGCATTCGCAGGGCTGTGTTTTAATCCATTCCAGATATCGTGGGGCCGTCCAACGGATACGCTTTGGACGTTTCATATAGGTTTGCGGGGACTCAGGATCGACCAGAACACCAACTACAGGCTTAACCGCAGGCACCTGCGCTGGTGGCATGTTCACGGTTACTGTGCTGGCTTTGGCTGTAATGATGCTAGTGGCGGTTAGACCCGGTTCGATGTCGCATTCACGCATGACTGACTGATGATCTTCCGAAGGAATACGAAGCGCCCGACTGGCTACTGATTCGGGAATTGCGTCGGTAACACCCATACGCACCGCCCACCAGCATAGCTCCGCCAGCGACAATTCTCTGGAAGGATCCTGATTCAGCGCCACCATGATGCTGTTGATAATCCAGCTAATAACATTACATCTCGCCAGCTCTGCAAGTTGTTCGCTGTAGTGGTCACGCAAATGGTTATCACAATGCCCACACAGAAGAACCGATCCGGGTTCATGACGCAGAGTGGTTAACTCGTGATAATGGTAATCGCTGTGTGGCCACTGGCAGCAACTACCGCCATAGCGCAGAAGCCAGTAATCAAGACCACCAAACCCACCTGCGGCCTTTATAACCTTTTCATCCAGGAAGAAGGGCCACAGGGAGTCGTCACTGGCAAGCGGCTGGCGAACGTCCGGAACATGGCCGGTAGGCAACCGTTCCATGCCTGCCGGCTGGCTTTCCACCAGCACACGCTCACAGCTGAATAATGGCATCAGCTCGCTGCCCGGCTTGAGCAGCACGATTCCAAGCTCACGTGCAACCACGGGTTTAAGCAGCGCCCTCATTCTGCTACCTCCCCGATAATTATTTGTCCCTTCTCTCCCCATAATTTAGTGACGCGGGAATCCCAGATGTGAGCATCATCTTCGTAAATGGCATCCATCAGGGCTTTCATCATGTTGTCGAAATCAGGTTTTGTCTGGTGTGGTTTACCGTTGAACTCAGCCCGTTTCTTTTTGCTCCAGCTCGCTGGCATCGGAAGAATGAAAGTGACATGCGAACCGCTTTCCGGCAGCTCAACACCCTGCAGACGAACTTCATCACAGAAAGCCCGGTAACGCAGAACCTCGGGGCGCTTTTTCCATTTATCAGCGCGAGTCATCCTGGGCTTGCCCATTGGGGTGATATCGTAGACTTTCACATTCACCTCCAGATCCGTTGTTGCCAGGTTCTGTCCTGACGCGGAGGCTTAGATACTTCTGGCAAGAACGCGCTGATCGTCCAGTGAATGAAGTCATTATCCAGACTACGCTCGGTCTTAATCTGCTTTGCGTGATAGCGGGCTTCCAGTTCGTCAGCCTGCTCAGTGGTGAGTTGTGTATGTTGAAACCAGCTTTTCTTCATAACGCACCTCTGGATGCGGCAAAAAGAAAATCGCTGGCGTTAGTTAACGTCAGTATGTGGGATTGCTTGAATTGATCTTGCGCCATGGGGCTTTTCTCCTGTGGCGCAGCAGGTATAGGTTGTTCAGGCCTATGACGGGAGTGTAACAGATTTCTGGGTAACGCGATAACCAGCCCTTTCCAGCATCTGAGTAAACAACGTTGGTGTACCAATAATTTCATCATCCTGAAGAGGCATGAAAGACACCATGCTACCGCGACGGTACATCAGTGCGCGCTCACATTCAGGAAATGATTGCAGTCTGGCAACGATGACTCCATCGTGACATCTGATGACTGCGTAGCCTTTTTTGGGCAATTCTACTTTTTCTTTCACTTAAACTCCCCCATGCAAACGGGATCAAAGTAACACCCAAAATAATTAATAAAACCAGTCGTCAGCGCTTTCCCAGGTATCCTGGAGGATTGATTCAATTTTCTTTTTGTCGTCCTTGTCACCGCCAATAACACTTAACCCATCTGAACCGGCACGGCGGATTGTGAGCCTGCAATTGTCATAGTGATCATTCAGACGCTTAAGCAATTCTTTCTCCAGTGCTGGTACCGCGCCTTTAGGAAGTTCTTTCATGCGATCAATGGTTAATTCAACTTTCATAATGGCCTCCATTGCATATACTGTGTTTTTATACAGTATACCTATGCAAGGAAATGATCAACGATTTAAGAGCACAAATTGTTAATTTTCTGTCAGTAGTAAAAAAAGAAAACCCGCCGTAGCTGGTTGAATTAGCAGTGTTTTATTAATCCGCTATTTGTTTCTGCTGACAAAGCTCCGGCAAATTAGCACGCACCAGAGCTTCAGCGAACGGCGGAGGAACTTCATTAGCTCAAGGTGGCGAAGAAGGAAACCGCCAAAGTGGAACTTCTGCTTAGATGATTAGAATAATTTATTGATAGAGGATCAGTGAATAAAATCAGTTGGGACAGGTGTGACGCCGGATGAAATAATTAACTCAGGAAGCTCGCTACCATTCAGAGTTCTACCCACGCCTACAGCGTATAATTCACCGTTAACCGGTATCAGATGCACATCGTAAGAACGGTGGGCCCCAGCTGAAGGTGGGGAGTTGTTACTACCAATCGACGCTTCGAAAAAATTCAACCGCTGCTTAAGTTCAGTATCCTCATAAATTTCACCATCACGTCCAAAGCCAACAAGCAAATATTTGATCATAGCCATGCTAACCTCAGTTCCAAGTCGTTTTTGACCTTCAATCGCTACCTAGTGGGTAACTCCCAATAACTCAGGTATAAATCAGGAGCTTTTGCCCTTAATCTCAAGAACTTTCCTTGCCTTAGATGAAGAAATCAGCACTCGATCAAAATTTCAATTTTTTTTCTCAATTATTGACATCCCTGCCAGGCCTTATAAGACGTGCACTTAGCGATTCTCACCCTTTTGCAACCTCAATTTAACCTCAAAATCAACTATTGTGCTGAAAAGAATCCCTACTACAATGGGCATCAGGAAGCAAGATGTAGCCAATGGAAGACTAAAAAACGCAATATGTTGCGTTTGGTTGGAAGGTTAAATGCGGATATGAAAAACCCGGCTGATTAGACCGGGTCTTCAATCGGTAATAGAGTTACAGCTCCGTTACCGTGCCGTAAAACACTGGCGACTTGGAGTAGCTTAATCAAATGCAGCGCATTCTTCAAGTAACCAGGAACGCCCTGAAGCACTCTGGTACATCCAGTAACAACTTAGGGACTGATATAGCTGTGAATTTTTAGTCCGGGTTTTTGGTGATTCTTAAGCCCCACCCCAACAATTAATCGTGCCGTAAAACACTGGCGACACAGTGAAAACTGCAAAGGCAAGCCCATGGGTGTTTGCAGCTAGGCGCGATAAAACTAAGAGAGTCCCATAATGGCTGACTTACTTATCAAAATCGTACCTCCGATTATCGTGATTGTTACTGCGATCATTGAGTACGTAAACCAGCGCCCGTAAGCATGGTATAAACCAAAGGCCCAGAAATGGGCCTTTCCTTTTACGCAGCAATTCCCCTCAGGTTACACATCTCAGGGAGATTAGCTCGCACCAAAGCCTCAGCAAACGGCGGAGGGACAGCGTTACCGCAGCGGGCAACTTGTTTATCTTTCGCATACTTATTGCCCCGATAGTCCTGGTCGATGATATACCACTCAGGGAAGCCCTGCGCGCGGTATAACTCGTGTGGCTGCAGCATGCGCATGCCGATATCAACGATGCGGTAAGTTATGCCGTCAACGGTTACCAGCCCATCGCAATCCTCGCCGCAGTATTCCCGCAGGAATGCCAGCGTCATCTGAGCGCGGTGCTCATCAAACCCATCAACTGCCAGCGTGGTTTTCACCTCGCCAACGTGCTGGCCACCTGCGGTGACCGTCGGCATAGGTTCGTTTGTGTGCTGCCCATCACGGCATGTTCCGCGCAGCTTCACCAGATGCGAGGCTACGACAGCATGGTGATCGACGGTGGTTTCGGTTCAGGCCATTCTCGCTGCTTGTTTACCGCCAGCTTTTCTACCATCGCCAGGGTAATCTGCTCGTCACTGATACCGGTACGACGCTGCGCATCCCATAACAGGAATTGCATGTCAGCCCATTCGCTAAGGTCGCTTGGTTCAGCAGCAGCCTCGAGTACTTCTTTGGAAAGGTGCTTCAGCGGACCAACTGGGCCGACATCGCCGAAAGTGGACTGTGACCATACTGAATGCTCACGGCGTACCAGCTCGCGAGCAATCACCACAGCAATCACTTTCACAGCATCAGCCATTGCGTAGCCTAGATTTCCACCGTCGCTTTGTGCTGCTGCTTTGCTGAGTATTTCGCTTATCTGGTGCAGGCGATCGAGTGATACAGGACCGTGCGCCGGGTGGTTGTTAGTTGTCATGCTGCGGTTCCTTCTGATTTGTTAACTATCACACCGTCATAGATTTCATTGAGATGTCCACGCAGCTCCATGCGCCGCAGAGCAGATAGCATGTAATCGCATTCGACCTGCTTATTTCCTGTAAATGGCTTATCTTCAGGGTTCCCCCAACAACAATTACCCTGCGGCCATCCATGCACTTTGCGGACCCTTCCGTTAACCACATGCAATAAACCCCACCCATCAGGCAAATCACTAACTTCGACAATTCCTGGTTCGCTGATAAAGAATCGCCAGTCACCCATCCCCAATTCCGGTTGCTGACGAAATCTCTTTTTCCTGTCAGCAAGAAGGTCTGCACGCGAGCACTTAGCTTCGATTAGGCAAGATGCAAAATTTCTGAAACCCATAGCATCAGGCTGCTCACCTGTGCTTGTTACCGCAATAAATCGATCATGAAAGCAAACCTTGAACCCATTGCGCTTAAGGAATGAGTACGCTATTTGGCAAAGTTCGTTATGAGTTAATGCCATCTCAATTCCCCTTCACGCCAATGCCAGCGGCGCGGATTTCGTGAATAGCGTTGTCATTACCGGCACACCACCCCTCAGCATAATCCCGGCTGAATCCGCTCATGTGCATGACTTCACCAACGCTGCGTTTTGGTAAGTTGACAGCCCACGCCTCCAATTCAGCTTTCTGAGATTGCAACTCTACGATCCCCCCATTCACAATATCGCTGGCTTTTCCCACTACATTCATCAGTTCATTCATTGCTGCCAGTTTTGATTGCAATAATGCGCATTTTTCCTCTAATTCTTCGTATGATGGTTTCATTCTGGCATTCTCCCCACGATATCTATTACCCGGCGCATAACCGCACTTCCCCGAAAATCTGCTGGTAACTCAATCACAGGCTTACTCGATCCGTATGAAAAACGTTGGAGATCGAAATCAATCACAGCCTTTTGGTCCCTGAACAAACCAAGACGACCGTAACGAATGAGTTCGCCGCGTTCAGCTGCTACGCGGAAATACTTCTCAGCAGTCTGACGATGCAGCGACAACATCTGTGATGCCTCGCTAACGGTTAAGCGTCCACGGATTTTCACCTCTTCGATGATCACCCGGATAAGTGCCGCCTGCTCTTCTGGTGTGTTTGGTCTTGGCATGCTGATCATCTCCGGGCCATACGCAGGCATTCATTACGTTGCTGTGCTATACGTGACACTTCAGCTGAACTACGGGCAATGTCTAACATGTCGGTATATACTTTTGCCGCGCGCCGCCAGAGTCCTCGGGACTTCAGGTCTTTCGCCATTTTCTCTGCTAATTGCGTTTCAACCGGGTCACTTTTCTCTTCCATGAAGGGCAGTTTTACGTCAGGTAATTCGGCATCCGGAGCGATGTTATAAACATACTGAGTTCCGTTGTGAGTACGCAGGACTGTGCCGCTGACAGTCAACGTGCGCAGAAACTTACCTGCGGTACCGGATGGAATATCCAGCGCTTCACACACATCACGTAATACGCAGTTCGGGGTATGGCGTACCACTATCGCTACCCGATCTTTCTGAGAGATTTCTATGGTCATTGGTCAATACTCGTTTTAGTTAATTAAACCTGCCGCTTTGCGGCGTTTGTATTCTTCCATCAGTAATTGAGCTGGCGTTGGTCCTGCCGGATGGTGCGGCGCCGCCAGTTGACGTCGAATTGGTGGCACACTTAGTCCATTGCCAACATGCTTCGACCACTTCGTAAGTAACTTTTCTGCCAGTCGTTTCAGCTCCCCCTCTGTCATCTGTCGCTCTACACCCGTTCTGCGCATTTCGATGCAGATGTGATACAGCACAGGCTGAGGCCATGGATATTTATCGCTACCTGAATACCGATATGACTCATTGCGCCAGCGCCGGTATTCCGTCATAACCTGCTCCGATGTCAGTCCGAATGGATTCGCTCCACTCTCTGAAACCAGAGAAACAAACTCAGCCAGGTCAGGCGGCCATGTATTTCCCATCGCGCAGCGCTCCATGCATTGCTGACAGACCAACCTAATTTGCTGTTCAGTCATCGAACCTATCTGGGCTATCCAGATAGGCGAAGGCTCCGCCCCGTTCTTCTGGGTCCATCGGTTCGAATACACCTCCCCCATGACCTGCCACAGACGCCAGGCTGTTTCCGTCGCCATCAAGTCCATTCCTGCGGCGCCACTCTGCGTGGGCTGACTGAATTTGCTGAACTGCCCGGGATGCTGTTGGTTCTGCTCCTGCTCCCACATGACTGTTACCTCCGGTTTCTGGTTTTACCTGCGTTCTCACCCGGGCTACATGTCGGGCAAATTTTTGTTCCCACTGGATTTGCGTAAAAACTTTCCCTTCCGACTCCCAGTACGCAATGAATTCTGCGAGTTCAGTCAGAAGGTAATCTGGTTCAGGGAGGGAGATCCCCCACGATGCGGCACGCTGTCGGAAATCTCTGGATGGGAGCCAGCTATCTGCCATGCTGAATTTCCCGATCGGCTCATCAACACCGTCCAGATATCGGGGCATGGCCGGGGGCGGCAGTTCCTCCCCATTCGAATTTTTCATCGCGCACGCGTTAAGAGAGGGGTTTAAGATCTGTTTACTGCTAACTGCTTTCTGGATACCTGATGGCAAAGGTTTAGCCAAAGACTTAGCCTTATCCTTAGGCAAGGCGAAAGTCTTATCAAAAGCCATCCCCATAGCGTCAGAAACCCCGTAACATGCGGCTTTGAGAGCTTCATATGCTTTATCTTTCAGTGAACATTCAGGCAGTAATTCAAACGATCTCGCCCATGATTTGATCACGTTCACTGATGCTGGCGGGTTATGTTTGACCGCATTAGGCAACCAAAAAACTCTGGCTTTAAGGTCGGCTTCCACCATACCTAACGCTATGGCTTCGCCTAAGGCTAAGTCGAAGGCTTCGACATCCCAGTTTAATTCTTCAGCCATAGCAGCCCTCCCCGCCTTATACAGGCCGGGGATGATCCCCGTGAATGGACCTGTAAGCAGGTAAATAAACAGACTCTGCCCACTTGGCGGGAGTGGTGATAATGCTCGAAACTTCGGGTCATCCCACATGGTGATCTTCACCTTACGGTAAGGCTCGTTATTAGCCTTACTCTTAGGCATGGCCTTAGCCAAAGGATTAGGCATACTTCACCCCGCGAGTTGCAGTAATAATGGTCATTGGTCAAAACTCGATTAAAACAATTGCGGCGCTACGGCGCTTATACTCGCCAGTAGTGGTCCCGCCGCGTCAGCAGGTAACATGTTGAACAATGCGATTGCCGCCTCACGAATTTCCTTCTCGAGCTTTTGTAATGGAGCGCCAATTAACTTCGCATGGTGTGCCTCACTACACTCTTTGATAGCGTTCGCCACCAGCTCCGCTTCTGTGCTTGCATTACTTAACCCGTGCTTTCTGGCAATCTGAACTGGCATAGCGCTGATGATTGAGCCTGACAGCCGCATAACGTAAGACGTGTACTTTTCTGACCCTCCTTCGTTTTTCAGATATCGGAATAAATTCTGTTTATTAACAGCAATTCCGCGGCCATCTGCCTTGGCCCACTCTTCAGCCACCAGCTGAGCTATCCGTTCCTGTGCCTGTCCTGGTAACGTTGATTCCCATTCACGAACGGCAGCCAATATGACGCGGTGCTGAATGCTGTCACGGCGCTGGGGTTTAAAATGATTTTGCGTTTTCAACGGAACAGCTAAGCGTTGGCTATGATGTTGATATGTTACTGATTGCATGATTAAGCCTCCTTTTGAGGTAAACCATCAGTGGGGTTTGGATAAAGATCCGGTCTGATTTCGTGTGGGGTGACTTTCCAATTCAGCGCCCTGCAGGCGTTTAGCACCTCTGTGCTGGCGACTTGAGTGCGAAACCAGACTGAAACTGTCTGTGAGTTTTTGCCTAAGCGGCGAGCCAGTTCTGATTGACTGCCACACAGTGAAATGATCTTCTTTTGAATGTTTTCGTTCATACGATCTCCTAAATTCCGTACCACATATTTGATAAAATACTTATCAATGTCAAGAAATTTAACTGGCCACATTTGAAAGGAAACTTTGTATGCTTGGCTATTGGTTAGATTTGGAACTGAAAATGAACTTTGAAGAACGTTTGCAACGAGCTCTTGATGAGGCTGGCATGTCTCAATCTGAACTGGGACGTCGGATAGGTGTTAACTCGCAAACCGTTAGCCATTGGTGTAACGCAGGTATTTTTCCGCGCAAAGAAAAACTCATACTCTTGCCCGAAGCGCTTGGAAAACCGCTTTATTGGTTCTTCATGACCGATGAAGAAGAGGAGCACATTGTTTCAGTTACACAAAGTAAAACTGTTCTGAACCCACATCAGTCTGCTCTCCTTGAGGTATTCGACCAGCTCCCTGAGGCTGAGCAAGAAAGGTTTATATCTTTAGCAAAAACCAGACTAGAAGAGCTCGATGCCTTCATGGCTGAGTTTTTACGCAAACGCAAAATTGATCCTCAACGCTAGTTTCTAAATCTACGTTGTTAAGGCCGCTAATAGCGGCCTTTTTTACGCCCGAACACGCCTCACTTCTGATAACCCAAACACATCATGGTATGTAATTTATCAATTTCATCTTGACGTCTGGTATATTTATTTGTAGCCTGATTTTAGAAAATCAGTCATCAAGGCAGGACGCCCACGAAGTAGCTGCCGGCGGCATACGAATCACCGGATGAGATGGCAGGCATTAACACGCAGCAGGTTCAACGTTCCGCCAGCCTGGCGACAAGGGCAACACAAGAGGATAAATCCATGATCGATTTCGCACGTAAACCAGTGCGGTGTCAGGCCGTACATCTAAACCGCATTGAAGTAATCATTCGACTGATTTGCTACACGCTTGCCCAGAAGGGCGATCCGTCTGCCGACCAACAGACTGCAGTTCGTTCATAACGAGTTTGACCAATGGCTGTTGCCAGCATCAGTAAGGAAGTGACTATGGAGTTTGGAATGAAACGTGTGGTGGCATCTGTTCAGGTGGTTGCCATCCTCAACAGGATTTACAACGGCAGTCCGGTTTCCATCGCATCTATCAGTAAAGAATCAAAGCTGTCTGTGTCTTACCTGGAGCAAATCTTTTCGAAGCTGCGCAGCAGTGAAATTGTCACCAGCCAGCGTGGTGCTGGTGGCGGATACCACCTTAGCAAAGCAAACCCCAGCGTGGCTGACGTCGTTCGCGCCGTTACTCACACACCTGATTCATTTGAGCCCGTGCTGAATGCTCTGGAGTGGGTCCCCGTCGCACAGCTGGCGCAGGGAAAATCCCCTACCCCATAAAGCACAAAACCCGCGCAAGGCGGGTTAAGTACCCGGTCAGCCGACCAAAGCTTTCCGGAACGAGTTTTGACCAATAACCACTACCTTAGGCGGCGATCATCAGCTGCCGGGTATCTTACAATCCTATGGAGCCCGAACGCAATGTTAACGTATGCGTATCTTATTAAAGCCAAAGCAAAAGCAACTGAGGCAAAAAACCTGTTTTGCTGGTTCTCTGCGAAATCAGATTCCCGTGCAGAACGCGAAATCCTCAATATTCTCGAAGACAACGGTATTGCCGTCGGACGTGGCGCCGACTATCAATTACCTGTCCGCACCAACTGGTTTGTTGTTGACGATCTTCCTGAGGAAAGCACACTTGATGACACATGGTGCGATCGTTACGAACTGGCAGAAGACCAGCAAACGTGGCAACTGAAACAGAAGCCTGATAATGAAAATCAGGAGGCTTCCAGCCAGCAAAAACCTGAAACCTCCAGTGCCAATGAACCCACCAGCGATGCGCCAGCATTGCTCCGCCCCATATCTCGCCTGCGCCTGTCTCAGCGGCTGATTGCGCACCTGTTAAATGACGGTGAAGAGAAGGAAATCAGTGAAGCGCGGCACGTCGAGATCGGACAGATGGAACTGGACGATAATGATCTCTATATACAAAACCTGTTACTGGCCGTTGCAAATGTGCCAGCGGCGAAAGAGCTTTCTGCTCATGTCGAGTGGAACCTGGCAAACACCATAAAAGAAGTCTTCGACCGTGAGCAGGTTTATACCGTCGCTTCATTTGAGGAATTTATTACCGAATGGATTACGGAACCGAAAATGCGGACTCAAACCGTGCAGGAGTGGATTAACGATAAGAAAGCACGAATTGTGGGTGATAAGCCCACCGTTCCACCTGTAACGCCAGAACTCATTACCGTTGCGACTCTGCCGCTACGCCAGCGCCTCTTAGCTCAGTTTATTTCTGAAGAATATGCTTACCATATTGATACTGAGCAGAAGAAAACCATTCAGGAACTTGAGCTGGATGTGGATAACAGCTACGTGCAAAATCTGCTGCTTGCTGCCGAGAATGTAGAACCATTCAGGAAAGCGCCAGAGATCGATATCTGGAAAATTGTCAGCGCGCTGAAAACTATTTTCCCTGTTGATGGCAAACGAGTAGATCTCTCTACCGTCATTCATTTCTTTAAAACTTGGTTCAATACTGAACACATTGACCGTGGGTTGCTGGTTAAAGAGTGGTGTAAGGGCAATCGTGTGTCGCAGATTCAGCGCTCTGATTCCGGAACCAACGCTGGTGGTGGCAATAAGACCGATCGTAACCCAGAACTTGTCCACACACTGGAAACTCTGGACATTGATATTGCGCTGGCCACACTTCCAATGGATTTCAACATCTACGATATCCCGGGTGGCATTTACCGTCGTGCAAAAGAGATCATTGCTAAAAACGAAAGTCCGTTCAAAGAGTGGTCCGCCGCTCTGCGCAAACGCGCTGGCATCCTGGATTATTCCCGTGCCGCTATTTTCGCGCTTATTCGCAGTGCAGAAGAAAACACTCACCATTTCCCGGAACTGCTGAGCCGTTACATCAATAAGAACCTGACTGAAACCGACCACCAGCACCCAACTGAAGAAATCCTGGCGGCAGCCGGTCACGTGCCAGAAAAAAGCTGGGAAAACGAGATTAACGAGAAAGTCACAGCTGAACAGAACGCTGTAGTCGAACAACCAGAAATCACCAACATGGGCAACGGCGTGTTCTCCATCGATGGCCTGATGGGGAACCAGCAAGCGCCAGCTCTTTCTATCGTAGACCAGGTACGCCAGCGCGCCGTCGAGGATAAATTACATCATGCCAATACAGAGGAAGCCACCAGCGATGTGCAGATGGAAGAAACTGACAACAACGAAGTCAAAGCTAATCCTGAAATGTCTCAGAGCGAAACAGCAGTTTTGCCAGTTAAAAGCGCTGATGCAACTGGTGACGCGTCAGCTTCCCTGAATAATGAACCCGTTCACCATATTAATACGGACCCCCTGAACGCTTTTTATACCCACCTGATGGTTGATATGGAAACTATGGGCAACAGTCCTGATGCCCCAATAGTCTCTATCGGCGCTGTATTTTTTGATCCTTCAACTGGTAACACTGGTGCCGAGTTTTATCGGGTTGTCAGTCTTGAATCATCGATGTCGTTTGGGATGAAACCGGATGCGTCGACAATTCAGTGGTGGTTGAAACAATCATCTGAAGCCCGCTCTGCCATTCTTGTTGATGAAGCTATGGGGCTGCGTGAATCCCTTGAACTTCTGGCTGACTTTATTGCTGAAAATGCTGCTAACGGTAGCCACACTGTTCAATTATGGGGTAATGGTTGCTCGTTTGATAACGTCATTCTCCGCCGCGCGTACGCGTTAACAGAAACTCCCTTCGCTGTTCCGTTCCGGAATGACAGGGATGTAAGGACCATGGTCGAACTGGGTAAATCTGTCGGTATCAATCCACGCTACGACATCCCGTTTGAAGGCGACATGCACAATGCACTTTCTGACGCCAGACATCAGGTCAAATACGTCTCTGCAATCTGGCAACGTCTGACCGCAAACTGATTATTGAATATCAACCAGTGCCAGCTGTTGCGCGTATCGTAATGGCTGGCTATCGAGGTGAAAGTGAAACTTGTATCACTCGAACGCTGGGCGGAACTCAGATATGAAGTACCGCCACCAATAGGAACGTTAAGGAAATGGGCGCGAAACGGGAATATCTACCCAGCACCAGAGAAGGAAGGCACCCAGTATCGCGTTAGGCCGGATGCGGTTTTTATCCGACCAAATAAATATTGTAAAACGATCAACACAAACCAAAGCAGACACCCGTTAAAAGGGCGATTGATAGAGAGGATTATCGATGGCGAGGCCGGACAAGTATGACGCTAATTTGCCTAAGAATCTGACCTATCGTAAAGCCAGGAAGTCATATTCCTGGCGCAATCCCGTCGACGGAAAAGAGATATCTCTGGGTAAAATTTCGCGCAGGGAAGCGATCGCCCAGGCCATTGAAGCAAATCACTACATCGATAAAAATTACACTCCAATCGCCCTACTCGAACAACTGAAAGGTACTAATGAATACACCATGGCCAGCTGGCTCGATCGGTACGAAATTATCCTGCAACGACGCAAGCTGGCGACCAATACTTACAAAGTTCGCGCCGGACAGCTGGCGACCATTAGAGAATACTTTGGCGTAATGATACTGGCCAGCATAACCACCCGAGATGTGGCTGAGTTTATTGATCGCTGGACGGAGTGCGGCAAAACAACGATGGCAGGAACCATGCGATCAGTACTGTCTGATGTTTTCCGTGAGGCCGTTGTGGAAGGGCGTGTTGATTCCAATCCTGTGGACCCAACTCGAGCACCGAAAATTAAAGTGCTGCGCGAACGCCTGGAATATGAAATGTTTGTGGCCGTTCGTGCTGGTGCAGAGCGCATGCCAGCATGGTTCGGCCTAGCGATGGATCTCGCCCTGGTCACCGGTCAGCGACGTGAAGACATCGCCCGGATGCGCTTCAGTGACATTAAAGATGACCGACTGTACATCGAACAACAAAAAACCGGGTCTTGCCTTGCTATCCCACTTTCACTGACGTTGAAAGCATCCGGCCTGAGACTGTCGACCATCATCGATCGCTGCCGGCTTGTCAGTCGATGCGATTTTTTGATAAGCCCCGGGATCAGAAAAAACAGCGAAGACGGAAGCATAAACCTGGACAGTCTGACAAAAGGTTTTGTGAAAGCACGAAATTTTTCTGGTCTAAAGTTTTCAGAAAACCCACCTTCATTTCATGAAATTCGGAGTCTGGCGGGAAGGATGTATGAGAAGGAATTCGGGAAGGATTTTGCGCAAAAACTGCTGGGGCACAAGTCAGAAAAAATGACTGAGAAGTATCTTGATACGAGAAAAAAAGAGTATGTGCTGATCTAATTTTTCTTCGTAAATGAATTGTGAATGTTAAAAATGGTGTGGTATAACGAATAAAGACCGAATATTTGAATTCGGACAAATTTCGGACATTTTCGGACATGGAGTCCTAAGTGACTGAAATTAAAGCCCGAGAAAAAGAGACCGAATACGATTCCTGTATTCGGTCCAGGGAAATGGCTCTTGGGAGAGAGCCGTGCGCTAAAAGTTGGCATTAATGCAGGCTAAGTTACCCTGCCATTTAAGAATAGATGACAGCGCCAGGTTTTCCAGTCCGCGACTAAAGTGGCCGGAAAAAAAGGACGTTTGTTACGCATCTAAACGCAAAAACCGCAAGTTCTCGTGCGAGATCCTTGCGGTTTTTTATTGGAAATCAGAGCGCTACATCTGACAATTAGCAGAGCTTTTCTGCACGCTCCACAAACGGTGCCAGGCTCATTTTTTCGCCCGGTTTCGCCGGGTCATCAATCTGGATAATCTCGATCGGCTTTGCCGTGGTTTTTCCGCTCTCCACCTGCTGTCTGGCAACATCATTCAACGGGTATTGCACCAGCGTACTGGGATTGATGACATACAGCGCGTTACCCGGGCGGCAGGTCAGCATCACCTCTTCCCGATTAAACGCCCACTTATCTTTGCCAACCTCAAAACGGCTGACGGTAATGACCTGCGGCGCAGCCAGCGCGGCTCCGGAGCTTGCCAGGAGTAATAAAGAGATAATGATTTTTTTCATGCGTTTCGCCAGTCCATCAATCAGAAAGGTTCAAGGGTTGCGAACAGGCTGACAATTGCCAGCACAACGGCTCCTATACCCCATTCCAGCTTGGTCATCCAAATAAAATAGAGAGTCATGCCGCGGTTATCCTGCCGCATGCGTGGTACCAGAACATACCGATTCACCAGCGCAATCGCCACCATTAGCATGACCAGAGCACCTTTTAACAAAAGTAGTCGCCCGTAAGCCATGTGCCAGGGAACAGAAAAACCGACAATAAACAGCGCATTCATAATACCGGTAAGTAAAACACCGATAACAAAAAGATGCCCATAGCGTGAGAAGCGCATCATGGTACAAATGGCAGGTTCCCGCCAGCGACCTTGCGCCATTCGCATACAGTAAAGTACGGGTAGCAGGCCACCGAACCAGGCGGCGGCGCATATCAGATGCAAGGCATGGTTAACCTGCTGGATTGCCCCAGTAATACCACTATGCAGCGTCGCATGCCCGACGCCAGCCAGCAAAATAAACTGCGCAATCGTCAGCATTAACAGCCGTCGCGGCATGCTACGCGGTACGATAATAACCACCACCAGAGTGACCAGCGCGAGGATAATCTGCCATAACCAGACGCCGCCAAACTGCGTTTGCAACACCGCGCCCCATACATCTGTAGAGATAACATCCCGCCAGCCTGAGCCCATTAACCCACCCTGGATCGCCAGCATCAGCGTCGCGCTGATAAAGCTCCACGTTGCGGCATGCCGTTGCAGACGCAAAAAACGACGCATCATTAAACGACGAACCGAAACGGGAGCAAGCCATGCGCCGTAAAGCGCACAGCCAAACACCAGCATCAACGTGGTAAAATGGATAAACCGTAATGCAACCCAGGTAAATGCCAGCATCGGTTATTTCACGCTAAAGGTATATTGCCCCTTCGTCTTGTGACCATCCACGGAAACAACGTGCCAGTCGACCGTATATTTTCCAGCTTCAAGTGTTTGATCAAGCGGAACAATCAGCTGTGTTTTGTCCTGCTCACTGCGTGACGCCTTACCCGTTTTGATCTGTTCTTTGTTTGGACCTGTCAGCGTTGCGCCGCTGAATCCCGGCTCTACGCCTTCAGAAAAATTCAGCGTCAACGCCTGAGGAGATGCCGCAACCTCGGCATTAGCCGCCGGGCTTTGTTTTGTGAGGTGGGCATGCGCCAGGGCGGCGGGCGTTGCCAGCACGCTGGCGAGTACGATGAGAGCGCTGCGAAGCATAGATGCAGATGAAGCCATTTCAACTATTCCTTTTTGTTATGTCTAATCTATAGAGAATAACCTTCTACAATGATCGAGTCGAGAATCATCATTTCGGTCTTGCCATTAATGCACACTCTTAGTAACTTTGCGCGCCGAAAGACAGAGAAAAGGAGAAGCCCATGAACATCAATCTGGCCAAACTTGAGCAAGCGGAAATGGATAAGGTCAATGTCGATCTGGCTGCCGCGGGAGTGGCATTCAAGGAGCGATACAACATGCCGGTTGTTGCCGAAGTTGTTGAACGCGAACAGCCCGAACATTTACGCGACTGGTTTCGCGAAAGACTCATCGCGCACCGACTGGCATCCGTTTCCCTTTCACGTTTACCTTACGAGCCTAAAGTTAAATAAAACTTATACTACGTTACGATTCCTTACATGATGGCTGCTACAGTATAAGTATATTCTTAATCTATACTTTCAGGATGATTGTAGACACTATGAAAAGGAAATCATTATGTCACACTGGAAAATCGCAGCAGCGCAGTACGAACCTCTTCACACCTCAGTTACCGAGCATGTCGCACATCACCTGCAATTCATTCAGGCAGCCGCCCAATGCCAATGTGAATTGCTGGTCTTTCCTTCCCTCTCCTTGTTAGGTTGTGTTGATGAACATGACGCGCTTCCTGCCCCACCCGATGAAGCGCTGTTAGAACCTCTCGCCCATGCCGCCGTGACTTATCGTATGACAATCATTGCGGGACTACCGGTGGAACATAACAACCGGTTCGTAAAAGGCATCGCGCTCTTTTCTCCCTGGATGACCTCGCCCTTAACGTTTCATCAAAGTCACGGAGCCTGTATCGCCAGACAGCAAAATGCCATTAGCGTAGTGGATAGCCAACCGGAAGGAATCGATATCGACCCGGCTTACTCCCTGTTCACGAGCAGTCAGTCCATTAGCGAACCCGAATTGCTCTCCTCCACATCTCGTCTACAGAGTTTCTCGCATAAGTTTGCCATAGCTGTATTAATGGCCAATGCGCGTGGCAGCAGCGCGTTATGGGATGAGCGAGGCCGATTGATTGTTCGCGCAGACAGCGGTTCTTTGCTGTTAACCGGTCAACGCACGCCACGGGGTTGGCAAGGTGATATCATTCCATTACGCTAGTCGTTTTGGGTCAGGAGCATGGCATGTTGCGCATAATAGATACAGAAACCTGTGGTCTACAGGGAGGCATTGTTGAAATTGCTTCTGTCGATGTGGTTGACGGAAAAATAGTCAACCCAATGAGCCACCTGGTACGCCCTGACCGCCCCATCAGCCCACAGGCGATGGCTATCCATCGCATTACTGAAGCAATGGTGGCCGATAAGCCGTGGATTGAAGACATCATCCCGCAGTATTACGGCAGCGAGTGGTACGTGGCGCACAATGCCAGCTTTGACCGCCGCGTATTACCCGATATGCCCGGGGAGTGGATTTGCACCATGAAGCTCTCCCGTCGTTTGTGGCCGGGGATCAAATACAGCAACATGGCGCTGTATAAATCGCGCAAGCTGAGCGTACAGACGCCAGCGGGTCTCCACCATCACCGAGCCCTGTACGACTGCTACATCACTGCTGCACTTCTGATCGACATCATGCAGACGTCAGGCTGGACAGCCGATCAAATGGTCGATATTACCGGCCGTCCCGCGTTACTCACTACTTTCACTTTTGGTAAGTACCGCGGAAAACCGGTATCAGAAGTGGCTGAACGCGATCCGGGCTATCTGCGCTGGTTATTTAATAACCTTGATAATATGAGCCCGGAACTGCGATTAACGCTAAAACACTATTTGGATCACGCCTGAGCAGGCAGTGTTCCCTGCGCCAGTCCAATCAAAAAAGCGTACTCAAGAGCCACACCTTCGTAAGATTTAAAACGCCCGGATTTACCGCCGTGTCCGGAATCCATATCCGTGCAAAGTAGCAGCAAATGATCGTCCGTTTTCAGCTCACGCAGTTTTGCCACCCATTTTGCTGGTTCCCAGTATTGCACCTGGGAATCGTGTAATCCCGTCGTGACCAGCAGATGCGGATACGCCTGCGCGGTTACATTGTCATACGGACTGTAGCTTTTCATATAGGTGTAATACTCTTCGTCCTGCGGATTACCCCACTCTTCAAACTCACCGGTCGTCAGGGGAATTGATTCATCCAGCATTGTGGTCAGCACATCGACAAACGGCACCTGAGCAATAACACCATGGAAGCGTTCCGGGCGCTCATTAATGGCGACGCCCATTAACATGCCCCCGGCGCTTCCTCCCATGCCATAACATAACTCAGGCGCGCCATAGCCCATTTTTAGCAGCGCATCACAGACGTCGAGGTAATCATTAAAGGTATTTTTCTTGCGCAGAAACTTACCGTCCTCGTACCACTGTTGTCCTAATTCACCACCGCCACGCACATGGGCAATGGCGTAAACAAAGCCGCGATCCAGTAAGCTTAAACGGCTGCTGCTGAAATCGGCATCCATGCTGGCGCCATATGACCCATAGCCATAAACCAGTAACGGATTTTTTCCTTTCAGGAAATACTTTTGATGATAAACCAGCGAAACCGGAACCTCAGTGCCATCACGTGCCGTTATCCATACGTGTTCGCTACGGTAATTCGCCGCATCAAATCCGGGGACCTCCGTCTGCTTAAGCACACGACGTTCCCCGGTGTCCATATCCAGTTCAAACAATGTGTCCGGGGTAGTCATGGAGGAATAGCCATAGCGCAGGCGCGATGTCTCCGGTTCTGGATTATAGGCAAGCCAGGTCACATATGCCGGATCGTCAAAGGCGATCCCGACCACTTCGCGCGTTTTACGATTAATCTGCCGCAGGCTGGTTAAGCCCCGCTGACGCTCTTCTACCACCAGCCAGTCGGTGAATAACGTAAAGCCCTCCAGCATCACGTTGTCACGCGGTGGGATCAGCGTCTCCCAGGCTTGCTCATCACGAACACGGGTACGGTACAGGCCGAAATTTTTCCCCTGACGGTTGGAGCGCAGATAAAAATTGTGCTGATAGTGATCGAGACTGTATTCGTGGTCTTTGCGTCGCGCTAAAAAGACCAACGGTTCGGCATCTGCCAGTTCTGCATCAAGCAACAAAACTTCACTGGTGGTCGCACTGGCAATGTGGATAACCACATAATGCAATGATGTGGTTTTATGCAGACTGACATAAAACATGTCATCGGCTTCTTCATACACCAGCTCATCCAGTGACGATGGCGAGCCGACTGTATGTCGCCAGACCTGATACGGCAATAACGTCGTTTCGTGCTTGCGCACGTAATAGAAAGTCTGAGAATCATTCGCCCATACCAAATCCGCTTCGACGTTTTCCAGCACTTCCGGATACCAGTTGCCGCTTTGCAGGTTGCGAAAACGCACGCCATATTGCCGGCGAGAGAGATAATCTTCGGCCAGTGCCATGATGGTGTTATCCGGTGATATCGCCAGTCCTCCCAGCGTATAAAACTCGCTGTGTGCCGCGCGCTGGTTCCCATCCAATAGAGTATCCCAATCATCCCACTCTTCACTGAAGGCAGACTGACGCTGATAAATGGCATATTCGCACCCCGGTTCATAAATATGCCGGTAGCGATAACCATTCTTCACATAGGGGGCAGAAGCATCCTGAGGTGGGATGCGGTCGATAATCTCTTTCAGGACGCGATCCTGCAAAGCCTGCTGCGAGGCCATAATCTGACGGCCATACGCATTTTCTTGTTGCAGATAATCCAGCACTTCTGGCTGCGAGCGAGTGTCATCTCGCAACCAGTAATAATTATCAACACGAGTATCGCCATGCTGCGTCATGGCGTGGGGAATACGAGAAGCTTTTGGTAGCATGTCATTGTTCTTTTGCTTAAACATCCTATAAGGGTGGCAAAAGACAGCAATGATGCAAGCGAAACATGCGCCTTAGTGGTAAGTAATTAACCCGGTAACGCCTGTTTTTGTTCCTTGAGATCCTGTTCAATGCCTTCACGAACATCCTGCGGGATCTTCAACGCATCGCCCAGCGCATTGAGATAACTACGCTCCATAAAGTGGTCGATATCAATCGCCGCACAGCTGAGGAAGTAAATTTCTAGCGCTTCTTCTTCGTTACGGATCCCATGCGCCAGACGCTGAGGGTCTAACGGTTGTTCTATGGCGCGTTCAATCAGAATGCGGCCCTGCTCTTCCACGCCCGCTTCACGGAGCTGCTGCTCAATAGCGCTACGTTCTTTGGCATCAATATGGCCATCGCTTTTCGCCGCAAAAACCAGCGCCAGAATCAGGCGTTCGGTTCGCTCATCCAGCGGTGAGCTTTGTGCACCAAACTGCGGCTCATCCTGATGCGCTGCGCGAACTTTATCCTTGTACTTGTTCCATAACACAGTCCCGGCAACCGCGCCGCCGCCCACCAGAAGCGCGCTGGTGCCGTATTTACTGAGTAATTTACGAGAAGATTTGTTGGCAACCAGTAATCCTGCCAGACCGCCTAACGCGCCTGGAACCAGAATTTTACTCAGCCCTTGCTCGCCAGAAGATGACGCGGAGGAACCCTTTTGCCCAAGAAGAGATTGTAGTTGATTTAGCCAGTTAGCCATTTTGCCCCTCAAGTACAGACGAATAATCATCAAAGCGTACCCGAGGGGATGTCAGGAAGTGTTCAGGTCATCAAAAGATGTGCAAATACCTCCGTTACTGCGGCTGATACTCCGCTGTTCCGGCTTTGCAGTCGACTTTTACCTGATAGTGAATATCCGCACTTTTACCGCGAACCGTCAGGGGAACTGACCATTTCCCGTCTTTGCCCGTAATATCGGGCGTGTTTACCCAGGCGACAGGATCGGCTTGCCCGACGCGCTTTTGATCGTCAGCCCAGCGCGCAATGCGATTTTGTTGATAATCACGTTTCACGCTCGCCGCAATACCGTTAGCGTCCAGTCCCTCACACTTGGGGAACTGGACGTTTTTGCTTTCCATATTTGCCGCAAATACAGATACGCTGGCAGACAGCAGCAGCAGGCTCAATAACGTTCTTTTTTTATACATTCTTTTCTCCTTAATCTCCCCTTCGTCATTCAGATTGCCTCTAGCAACGTGAAGTAACGTCAGGGATTGCACAATGATTCAGGGAAAAGCATGGTACAAAACGTCAGGAGCGCAAGTCGTTTCAGGCAGCCTGAGTATCATCCCCAGCGTGCGCATCGTTTTCGACAGCCTGCGGCGAAGGAAGCTTGCCATTTTTCAGAATGGCGCTCAGCACATCTTTTTGCTCAGCCAGCCACAGGGAAAGCGCTTCGCGCTGCTCGTCTTCAAGCGCTACCGGCGATTGCTCCAGCCATGTATCGAGCAGATCTGCTGTATCCAGCATTTTGTCATACGCATCGGCTTCCTTTTTGCTGGTAAACGACATTTTTTCCTCACCTTCCCGAATGACTACGTATTTAACTTCAACCGCCATTTTGCAGCCTCTTAAATTACCTGTATTTATGTACAGTATATTCTTTTTAAGCCCTGAAATCAACCTGGTAATAAAGACAGACGCAAACGTTTTCGTATATACTGCGCCCAGATAAAACAGGGGATTAATTTATGACGTTATTAGGCACAGCGCTGCGTCCAGCAGCAACGCGAGTGATGTTATTAGGTTCGGGAGAACTGGGTAAAGAAGTAGCAATTGAATGTCAACGCCTGGGTGTGGAAGTCATTGCCGTGGATCGTTACCCCGACGCGCCAGCCATGCACGTTGCCCATCGCTCATACGTTATCAACATGCTGGATGGCGAAGCATTACGCCAGCTCGTCGAGCGTGAAAAACCACATTATATCGTGCCGGAAATTGAGGCGATCGCCACGGATATGCTGGTAAAACTGGAGCAGGAAGGCCAGCGTGTTGTGCCATGTGCAAGAGCAACGCAACTGACCATGAACCGGGAAGGAATCCGTCGCCTCGCCGCCGAAGAATTGTCTCTACCGACCTCTTCTTACCGCTTTGCTGACAGTGAAGTCCGCTTTCGCGAAGCCGTCGCTGAAATCGGCTACCCTTGCATCGTGAAACCGGTAATGAGTTCATCCGGTAAAGGACAAAGCTTTATCCGTTCAGCCGATCAGCTCGCTGCAGCCTGGGACTATGCTCAACAGGGCGGTCGGGCTGGTGCCGGACGCGTTATCGTCGAAGGCGTAGTGAATTTTGATTTTGAAATCACCCTGCTAACCGTTAGCGCCGTTGATGGCGTGCATTTCTGCGCGCCGGTTGGACATCGACAGGAAGATGGCGATTATCGCGAGTCCTGGCAGCCGCAACAGATGAGTGAACTGGCGCTGGCGCGCGCGCAGGAGATTGCCCGCAAGGTGGTTCTGGCGCTGGGTGGTCACGGACTGTTTGGCGTGGAGCTGTTTGTCTGCGGTGATGAGGTGATTTTCAGCGAAGTCTCCCCTCGCCCTCACGACACGGGTATGGTGACCTTAATTTCGCAGGATCTGTCTGAGTTTGCCCTGCACGTACGTGCATTTCTCGGTCTGCCCGTTGGCGAAATCCGCCAGTATGGGCCTTCTGCTTCCGCTGTTATTCTGCCGCAACTTACCAGTCAGAATATCACGTTTGATAACGTGCAGGCCGCTGTAGGTGCGGGTATGCAAGTTAGGTTCTTTGGCAAACCGGAAATCGACGGGAGCCGTCGTCTGGGCGTTGTGCTGGCCACAGCACAGAGCATTGAAGATGCGGTGATACGCGCGAAAGACGCGGCCGCACAGGTGAAAGTTACTGGATAAAAAAACGGGCCGAATGGCCCGTTACAGATTCGATGCCCGGTAGTGATTACCGGGCATTTTGCGCAATTATTGCTTCGCGCCTTCAACAGCCTCACGAGCCAGTTTGGTAATGCGATCGTAATCACCTGCTTCCAGCGCATCTGCCGGAACCAGCCAGGAACCGCCGATGCACAGCACGCTTTTCAGTGCCAGGTAGTCGCGGTAATTCGCTGGAGAGATACCACCGGTTGGGCAGAAACGGACCTGTGAGAACGGACCCGCAATCGCCTGCAGCGCTTTAGTACCGCCATTTGCTTCAGCAGGGAAGAATTTGAACTCTTTCAAACCGTAGTCCATACCCAGCATCAGTTCAGATACGGTGCTGATACCAGGGATCAGCGGAATAGTGCCTTCAGTTGCGGCTTTCAGCAACGGCTCGGTCAGACCCGGACTGATAGCAAACTGTGCACCGGCTTCGGTAACTTCAGCCAGCTGTTGTGGATTCAGTACAGTACCTGCACCAACGATAGCGTCCGGAACTTCTTTTGCGATCGCGCGAATGGCATCCATCGCACATGCGGTACGTAGGGTCACTTCCAGAACGCGCACGCCGCCTGCAACCAGCGCTTTTGCCATCGGCACTGCGTGTTCCAGTTTATTAACCACGATAACCGGTACAACCGGGCCAGTGGTCAGGATTGCTTCTGCACTTGTCTTCCAGTTTTTCATCAGAGTTTTCTCTCGCCTGATTACAAAATAAGTCTTAAAAAGTGATACAGGTTGCGCCCTGTTCCGCACCGGACAGCTTTTCACGCAACGCGCTGAACATTTCACGGCCTGTGCCCACGCGCGATGCGCTGAGGTCAGGAATATGAGGCTGACGAGAAGCAAGTTCCTCTTCATCAACCAGCAGCGTCAATTCACCTGTCTGTCCATTCACACGAATGATGTCGCCATCGCGTACTTTTGCCAGCAGCCCGCCATCATAGGCTTCTGGGGTTACATGGATTGCTGAAGGCACTTTACCTGAAGCACCTGAAAGTCGTCCATCGGTAACTAACGCAATTTTGAAACAACGGTCCAATAATACACCAAGTGGCGGCATGAGTTTATGTAATTCTGGCATTCCGTTTGCTTTTGGTCCCTGATGGCGCACAACTACTACGCAATCACGATCGAGCAGTCCCGCATCGAAGGCAGGCAATACATCATGCTGACTTTCGAAAACAACCGCGGGCGCTTCAATCACCTGATTTTCTACCGGTACCGCCGACGTTTTCATCACTGCGCGGCCGAGGTTTCCACTCAGCACTTTGGTGCCGCCGTGGTGGGAGAAAGGCTGGTCAAAGGTGGCTATCACGTTGCTGTCCAGCGACTTCGCCGCACCTTCACGCCAGTCCAGCTCACCCTCGTTGAGCCAGGGTTCCATGGTGTAGCGCGATAAACCAAACCCGGCAACGGTGTTCACATCTTCATGCAGCAGACCCGCGTTAAGCAGTTCACGCATTAACACCGGCACGCCACCCGCCGCCTGGAAGTGGTTAATGTCTGCCGGACCATTCGGGTACAGACGCGCCATCAGCGGCACGATATCGGACAGATCGGAGAAGTCGTCCCAGTTAATCAGAATACCGGCTGCGCGCGCCATCGCGACCAGGTGCATTGTATGGTTAGTGGAGCCCCCGGTCGCCAGCAGCGCGACAATACCGTTGACCACTACTTTTTCATCGATCATTTTACCGATCGGCATCCATTCATTGCCGTTGCCGGTCAGACGCGTTACCTGACGAGCCGCAGCGGCGGTCAACGCTTCGCGCAGCGGCGCATCCGGGTGCACGAATGAGGATCCTGGCAGTTGCATCCCCATAAACTCCACTACCATCTGGTTGGTGTTTGCCGTGCCATAGAACGTACAGGTACCCGGTGCGTGATAAGACGCAGCTTCGGATTCAAGCAGCGCCATACGATCGACTTTACCTTCAGCATACAGCTGACGGATACGCACTTTTTCTTTGTTCGCCAGACCACTCGCCATCGGGCCGGAGGGAATAAAGATCGAAGGCAGATGACCAAATGACAGTGCCGCCATCACCAGACCCGGGACAATTTTGTCGCACACGCCAAGGAATAACGCGCCGTCGAACATATTGTGTGAGAGGCCCACAGCAGCCGACATAGCAATCACTTCGCGACTCAGCAGCGAAAGCTCCATCCCATCCTGTCCCTGGGTCACACCGTCGCACATCGCAGGAACACCGCCAGCGACCTGGCCTACCGCATTGGCTTCATGCAGCGCTTTACGAATGATGTCCGGGTAATGTTCGTACGGCTGATGCGCGGAAAGCATGTCGTTATAGGAGGTAATGATCGCGATATTGTTACGCAGCATGCTTTTCAGCGAAGCCTTGTCATCCGGCTGGCAGGCAGCAAAACCATGCGCCAGGTTACCGCACGCCAGTTGTGAACGATGAACGGTAGTCGATTTCGCTTGTTCAATACGGGCAAGGTAGGCGGAACGTGTGTCGCGAGAACGTTCGACGATACGTTGTGTTACGCGTAACAAATTCGGATTCATAGAGGCTCCTAAAATTTATCTGTCAGAGCGTTGGAAAAACAATGTGTTTCAGTTGGGTTAAAAACAGCTGAATCGCTTGTTAGCCGTAGCTCAGGGGCAAAATCGTTTCAGGCAGTGTAATAAAAAAAGCCCCGCGGGTGAATCCACGCGAGGCTTAAAAGTGCAAAAATTATTCTACAATCTGTGTTAGATCATGTTACCGGTAAAATAACACCTATGGGCTAGATGATATTTTACTCGAATTCGTTCCAGGAACGACCATCACGGGTAATCATGGCCACAGAGGCAACCGGTCCCCAAGTCCCGGCCTGATAAGGCTTCGGCGCGTCGTTGTCCATTGCCCAGGCTTCGGTAATAGAGTCGACCCACTTCCATGCTTCTTCAACTTCATCTCGACGCACAAACAGCGCCTGAATGCCGCGCATCGTTTCAAGCAGCAGACGCTCATAAGCGTCGGCCAGATGTGTTTGGTTGAAGGTTTCGGAGTAGCTCAGATCAAGTTTGGTAATTTGCAGGTTATGCTTGTGATCCAGACCCGGTACTTTGTTCAGTACCTGGATATCGACACCTTCATCAGGCTGCAAACGGATGGTCAGCTTGTTCTGTGGCAGGTCCTGCCAGGATTCTCTGAACAGGTTCAGCTCAGGCGTTTTGAAGTAAACCACGACTTCAGAGCACTTGGTCGGTAAACGTTTACCGGTACGCAGGTAGAATGGAACACCCGCCCAGCGCCAGTTATCGATATCCACACGGATTGCCACAAACGTTTCCGTGTTGCTGCTCTTGTTGGCACCTTCTTCTTCCAGGTATCCCGGAACTTTTTTGCCCTGGGCAAAACCGGCGGTGTACTGACCGCGAACCGTTTTTTCTCGCACGTTCGAACGATCGATGCGACGCAGTGATTTCAGTACCTTCACTTTTTCATCACGGATGCTGTCAGCGCTCAGATCGGACGGTGGAGACATCGCGATCATGCATAGGATTTGCAGCAGGTGGTTCTGGATCATGTCGCGCATCTGACCGGCCTGGTCGAAGTAGCCCCAACGCCCTTCAATGCCCACTTCTTCCGCCACGGTAATTTCTACGTGATCGATAGTGCGGTTATCCCAGTTGTTCACAAACAGGGAGTTGGCAAAACGCAGTGCCAACAGGTTCAGTACCGTCTCTTTGCCGAGATAGTGGTCGATGCGGTAAACTTGGCACTCTTCGAAATACTCGCCGACCTGATCGTTGATTTCGCGCGATGTTGCCAGTGACGTTCCTAACGGTTTTTCCATCACCACGCGGGCAGGCTTCGCATTCAGCTTTGCTTCACCCAAGCCTTTGCAGATTGCGCCAAAAGTGCTTGGTGGCATCGCGAAATAGTTAATAGTGGTACGTGATTTCTGATCCAGCATTTCACCCAGACGGCTAAATGCGGCGGTATCATTGACGTCCAGATTACAAAACTCCAGACGACCGCTGAGGGTCTCCCATAAACCTTCATCGATTTTTTCTTTCATGAAGGTTTCGAGCGCTTCGCGCACAACCTTGGTATAAGCTGCTTTGTCCCAGTCGGCACGCCCAACCCCAATGATACGGGTTTCCGGGTTAATCTGGCCGGCCTTTTCCAGTTGATACAGGGAAGGCAGCAATTTCCGTCGCGCCAGGTCGCCCTTCGCGCCGAAAATGACCAGGTCACATGCCTGGGCTGTTTGCGTTACCGCCATGTCATTCTCCTCAATTAAGTGCCTGGTGCTTTTGCCAGACACTGGTTGTAATTTTATTACAGTGCACTGTACTGCTTTTACGTGAATCCGGAAACCGTAAACGCTTATCCAGCCGTGCTGTTACCGCGAACAGCCGCTTTATTGGCGTATAACCCATCAAAATGGATAAAAAAGTCGTATTTTTCGTACCCATGACGAAGTATGAAAATCCGACTCCGATCATGTAATGAAAAAAAACAACAACTATTCTGTCCATTTTGCCCCGTTGCTGCATTAGCAGGGGTAATATCTATACACTAAATTGTGTATCGGTTTCCCCGTATCGCTGAAATCGTTTTTGCCCATGACCCATGAGTCTACCTACATCATGAATATGCTGGAAAAAATCCAGTTAAAACTGGAACATTTGAGCAAGTCAGAGCGTAAAGTCGCCGACATTATTCTTGCCTCTCCCGAGCGGGCAATCCATTCAAGCATCGCCGCACTTGCTGTAGAAGCGAATGTCAGCGAGCCAACGGTGAACCGTTTTTGTCGCAGCATGGACACCCGCGGCTTTCCTGATTTTAAACTGCATCTGGCGCAAAGTCTGGCAAATGGCACCCCTTATGTTAATCGCAATGTGGATGAGGATGACAGCGTAGAATCTTACACGGGGAAAATCTTCGAGTCAGCGATGGCAAGCCTCGACCACGTTCGCCAGTCGCTGGATAACGCGGCGGTAAACCGGGCGGTAGATTTATTAACCCAGGCGAAGAAAATTGCCTTCTTTGGTTTAGGTTCTTCCGCCGCGGTAGCGCATGACGCGATGAATAAATTTTTCCGCTTTAACGTGCCGGTAATTTATTCCGACGATATTGTTCTGCAACGCATGAGTTGTATGAATTGTAGCGACGACGACGTCATTGTGCTTATTTCTCATACCGGAAGAACCAAAAGTCTGGTTGAACTGGCGCAGTTAGCGCGGGAAAACGATGCCATGGTTATCGCCCTCACCTCTCCCGGTACGCCACTGGCGCGGGAAGCCACGCTGGCAATTACCCTCGATGTACCGGAAGATACTGACATTTATATGCCCATGGTCTCTCGACTTGCTCAACTGACCGTGATAGATGTGCTGGCTACAGGATTTACTTTGCGCCGAGGGGCAAAATTTAGAGATAACTTGAAGCGTGTCAAGGAAGCGCTCAAGGAATCGCGTTTTGATAAAGAATTACTCATCAAGAGTGATGACCGCTAAAAGCAATAACAATGTTCTACCCTTTTATCATCCGGGTTGTTCATTTACCGTTAATGTTTGAGAACGGCCGGATCAATGTTCACGCAACACCAAGTTGTTTCAGTCAACGGAGTATTACATGTCCAGAAGGCTTCGCAGAACCAAAATCGTTACCACGTTAGGCCCGGCAACTGACCGCGATAACAACCTTGAGAAGATTATCGCCGCGGGTGCGAACGTCGTACGTATGAACTTTTCCCACGGCTCTCCAGAAGATCACAAACTGCGGGCGGATAAAGTCCGTGAAATTGCCGCAAAACTGGGACGTCATGTAGCTATTTTGGGTGACCTGCAGGGACCTAAAATCCGCGTATCCACCTTTAAAGAAGGTAAAGTATTTCTTAACGTTGGCGACAAGTTCCTGTTAGACGCCAACCTCGGCAAAGGCGAAGGCGACAAAGAAAAAGTCGGTATTGATTATAAAGGGCTGCCTGCTGACGTCGTGCCTGGCGATATCCTGCTGCTCGACGACGGTCGCGTACAGCTTAAGGTGCTGGAAGTTCAGGGCATGAAAGTCTTCACCGAAGTCACCGTCGGTGGCCCGCTATCCAATAACAAGGGCATCAACAAACTGGGCGGCGGTCTCTCTGCTGAAGCCCTGACCGAAAAAGACAAAGCCGACATCATTACCGCAGCACAAATCAGCGTTGACTATCTGGCTGTCTCCTTCCCGCGCTGCGGCGAAGATCTGAATTATGCCCGCCGTCTGGCGCGCGATGCCGGTTGCGATGCGAAAATTGTCGCCAAAGTAGAACGTGCAGAAGCCGTCTGCGACCAGAATGCGATGGATGACATCATCCTGGCTTCTGACGTAGTGATGGTAGCCCGTGGCGACCTGGGTGTTGAAATCGGTGACCCTGAGCTGGTAGGTATTCAGAAAGCGTTGATTCGTCGCGCGCGCCAGCTGAACCGTGCGGTCATCACCGCTACGCAGATGATGGAGTCGATGATTACCAACCCAATGCCGACTCGTGCGGAAGTGATGGATGTGGCTAACGCCGTCCTCGACGGCACCGATGCCGTGATGCTCTCTGCAGAAACAGCAGCAGGTCAGTACCCGGCGGAAACCGTCGCGGCAATGGCGCGCGTCTGTCTCGGCGCTGAAAAGATCCCGAGCATCAACGTCTCTAAACACCGCCTTGACGTGCAGTTTGATAACGTTGAAGAAGCGATTGCGATGTCAGCGATGTACGCTGCTAACCACCTGAAAGGAGTCACCGCTATCATTGCAATGACGGAGTCTGGTCGCACTGCGCTGATGACTTCTCGTATCAGTTCCGGCCTGCCGATTTTCGCGATGTCTCGTCATGAGCGTACGCTGAATCTGACCTCCCTGTACCGCGGTGTCACCCCGGTTCACTTCGACAGCGAAACTGACGGCGTCGTTGCCGCCAATGAAGCGGTGAACCTGCTGCGCGATAAAGGCTACCTGGTTTCTGGTGACCTGGTGATCGTGACCCAGGGCGATGTGATGAGCACCATTGGCTCAACCAACACCACGCGTATTCTGACCGTAGAATAAGTCGCTTAAATGTAAAAAAGCCTCTCGTTTGAGAGGCTTTTTTTTATTTCTTCGGATAGAGATCTTTGCGCTTATAGGGCTCAATCTCGCCGGGTTTACGCGTCTTAAGCAGTTTCAGAATCCAGGTGTATTGTTCGACATGAGGCGTGACAAAAATCTCCACCTCTTCGTTCATCCGTCTGGCAATGGTGTGGTCATCCGCCGTCAGGATGTCATCCATCGGTGGACGAACATGGATCGTCAGGCGGTGCGTTCTCCCATCGTATACGGGGAAAAGCGGTACCACGCGCGCGTGGCAGACCTTCATCAGACGTCCAATCGCCGGTAACGTTGCTTTATAGGTAGCAAAAAAATCAACAAACTCGCTGTGTTCAGGTCCATGGTCCTGATCCGGCAGGTAGTATCCCCAATATCCCTGACGGACAGACTGAATAAACGGTTTGATGCCATCATTACGCGCATGCAAACGACCACCAAAGCGACGGCGTACCGTGTTCCAGACGTAATCGAATACCGGGTTCCCCTGATTGTGGAACATCGCAGCCATTTTCTGTCCCTGGGATGCCATCAGCATCGCCGGGATATCTACCCCCCAGCCATGTGGAACGAGAAAAATAACTTTTTCATCGTTGCGCCGCATCTCTTCGATGATTTCCAGGCCCTGCCAGTCAACCCGACTCTGAATTTTCTCCGGGCCACGTATTGCTAATTCAGCCATCATGACCATCGCCTGAGGCGCAGTTGCATACATATCATCAACAATGGCTTCACGCTCAGCTTCGCTACGTTCAGGAAAGCAGAGGGATAAATTGATCAATGCTCTGCGACGGGAACTTTTTCCCAGTCTTCCGGCGAGCCGTCCGAGTTTTGCCAGAATAGGATCACGAAATGCTGCCGGCGTTAACGCAATACCAGCTATCGCCGCCACCCCCAGCCAGGCGCCCCAGTAGCGCGGATGGCGAAATGATTTGTGAAACTCAGGGATATACTCAATATTCTTTTTTTTCGTTTCCATGCTCTTCCAGTGTCTGGTGCCGCGAAAAGTAAATCTGCTGATAGTGTAGCGGCGCACCGTGCGCCGTACAAAATAAAAAAGCCGGCACGCATAGCGTACCGGCTTTGTCAGTGTACTAATTAATCAAAACGTAGCTGAGGCATAACCTCTTTCACCTGCGCCAGGTAATCGGTGCGATCCGAGCCGGTCAGACCCTCTGTACGCGGCAGTTTCGCCGTCAAAGGGTTCACGGCCTGCTGGTTAACCCATACTTCATAGTGCAGATGCGGCCCCGTTGAACGCCCGGTGTTACCTGACAGCGCGATACGATCGCCACGTTTCACTTTTTGACCTGGTTTCACCAACAGCTTACGCAGGTGCATATAACGCGTGGTGTAGGTGCGACCATGACGAACCGCAACATAGTATCCGGCAGCGCCGCTACGCTTCGCTACAACCACTTCACCATCGCCCACCGACAGTACCGGCGTCCCCTGCGGCATCGCAAAGTCGACACCTTTGTGCGGCGCTACGCGTCCAGTCACCGGATTCAGGCGACGCGGGTTAAAGTTCGAGGAAATACGGAACTGTTTCGCCGTCGGGAAACGCATGAAGCCTTTCGCCAGCCCGGTACCATTACGGTCATAGAACTTACCGTCTGCTGCACGGATAGCATAATAGTCTTTGCCTTCAGAACGTAAACGCACGCCCAGCAGTTGGCTTTGCTCGCGCTTGCCGTCCAGCATTTCGCGAGACATCAGCACCGAGAACTCATCACCTTTTTTCAGTTTGCGGAAATCCATCTGCCACTGCATGGCCTTAATCACTGCGCTGATTTCAGAGCTGGTCAGCCCGGCATCTTTGGCGCTGGCGACGAAGCTTCCGCCCACCGTGCCTTTGATACGACTGTTAACCCAATCGCCCTGTTGCATTTCGCTGCTCATTTTGAAACCCGTCGCAGTGCGATCGTAAGTACGGGTTTCACGGCGGGATACTTCCCAGGTCAGACGCTGCAGGTCACCTTCCGCGCTTAAGGTCCAGGAAAGCTGCTGACCAATTTTCAGATTACGCAGCTCTTTATCGGAAGCAGCGAGTTGACTGATATCGCCCATATCGATGCCGTACTGATTCAGAATACTGCTCAGCGTATCGCCAGTGGAGACGACATACTCATGCACACCAGCTTCACCAGACGTTTTGTCATCCAGTTCATCCTGCGGAATGGCTTCGTCTTCCTGTGCAGCCTGATCAATAGGTTCGCTTGCCTCAGGCAACAGTGAACGAATCTCGCTTTTTTCCAGCTCGATAGTTTTAACGATGGGTGCAGAATCGGGATGGTAAACATAAGGCCGCCAGACGGCGACGGCCAATGTCAGTACGGTAAGCGACCCCAGCATAACGCGATGGGGTCGCGGCAGATTATTAAATGCCAGAGCGACAGAGCGGGCTATCTGTTGCACGTATTCACTTCCTCATTAATCTCCTTTCAGGCAGCTCGCATACTGGTTGGCTAATTGGTTCAAAAACGCTGAATAGCTTGTTTTACCCAGTTTGATATTCGTACCGAGCGGATCCAACGTTCCCATTCGAACGGATGTCCCTCTCGCGACGGCTTCAACGACCGCTGGCCTGAACTGTGGCTCAGCAAAAACGCAGGTTGCTTTTTGCT